>MDTE01192933.1_pt1 | contig 14835 bp, 13 predicted proteins | sample 811231 | NCBI WGS metagenome assembly MDTE01 (sample SAMN05326651, study PRJNA326480) | marine metagenome | isolation source: seawater | place: Indian Ocean: Red Sea | collected 2010 | reverse complement strand
TTATATGGTCTGACAATGCACTCTGAAAGACCGAATCATAGGATGTATGAGCAATGGCATCCTCTCGGAATTGTTGGAATAATTTCTGCTTTTAATTTTCCTGTTGCTGTGTGGAGCTGGAATGCTATGGTAGCTATGGTTTGTGGAAATGTTTGTATTTGGAAACCATCAGAAAAAACTCCTCTATCTGCAATTGCAACTCAAAATATTATTTCTAAAGTTTTAAAAGAAAATAAAATTGAAGGTGTTTTAAATTTAGTACTAGATTGCCAGAATCAGTTAGTTGGAAAAAAGATTGCTTCAGATTCTAGAATTTCTCTGGTAAGTGCAACAGGTTCAACTAGAATGGGTAAGTCTGTTGCCGAAGTAGTTGGTAAAAGACTTGGTAAAACTTTATTAGAGTTAGGCGGAAATAACGCAATGATAATAACTGAAAATGCTGACCTTAACATTGCTATCAGAGGAGCAGTTTTTGGAGCTGTTGGAACTGCTGGTCAGAGATGTACCACTACAAGAAGACTAATTATTCATCATTCAATTTTTGATAAGTTTAAAGATTTATTAACTAAAGCTTATGCTCAAATAAAAATTGGCAATCCTCTGGATGAAAAAAATCATATGGGTCCATTGATAGATAAAGCAGCAGTTGAGATGTATAAAGAAGCTATATTAAAAGTCAAAGATGAGGGAGGTAAAATCATAATTGATGGTGAAGTGTTGGAAGGAAAAGATTATCTATCTGGATGTTACGTAACCCCAGCTATTTTTGAAGTTAAAAATCATTATGAAACTGTTCAGTCTGAAACTTTTGCTCCAATTTTATACTTGATCAAATACAAAAATTTAAATGAAGCAATAAGTTTCCAAAATGATGTGCCTCAAGGTTTATCATCTTCAATTATGACCACTCGAATCTCGGAAGGAGAGGAGTTTTTATCCTCATCTGGTTCTGACTGCGGTATTGCTAATGTAAATATTGGGACTTCAGGAGCGGAGATTGGTGGTGCGTTCGGGGGTGAAAAAGAAACTGGCGGAGGAAGGGAATCTGGTTCAGATTCCTGGAAAGCTTATATGCGAAGACAGACAAATACAATAAATTATTCTGATGATTTGCCTCTAGCTCAGGGAATTAAATTTGATTTTTAAATATTCATATCTAGATTAAATATTATTTGTAATTATTCTAAATAATCTTTTCTATTTTTTTATTTTATTATATATTACTCACCCTAAATTTTAAAATTAAATATTTATATATATGAAAAAAACTATGATTATAATGATAGGATTATTTTTATCCTTTCATTCTTATTCTCAACAGGTTACTTGGCAATGTACCAATGTAATTGTTGATAACCCATCTGCTTTTATGAGCGTTTGGAATGATTTTATGGATTCTGATTTTGGAAGAACATTATCTCCAAATGCAATTTTCCAGTTTGATCATTCAAGTTCTGAATTTTCTGCAACTCATCAAGTGTGTTGGTTTTCAGAGAACCCTGCTGATATACAAGCTAACTGGGAAAAATTCAGAAATAGTAAGATGATGAACATTTCAGGAATTTTTGAAACTTGGAATGAAAATGTAAAAGAGGAAGCTACAGTTTTAGGCCAATCTCTTATTGCTGATCCAGCTGGATTTGATTTAAGATTTGCCGTTGTTTATTTAATTAATGTAGAAGACCCTGCAAGTTATGGAGCTGCATTTACAAAGATGAAAAAAGCTTTTGATGCAACTGGAAGAGATGGAGTTCTAGAGCTTCATGAAATACTAGCTGGTGGTGAACCAGGAGTTACTCATGAGGTAATTGTAAGAAGTAAAAGTATGGCAGATTGGTTAGAAGGTAGAAATGAATTTGTTGCTACTAAAGCATTTCAGGAATTTATTTCTTCAACAAGACCTTATTCTGAAGTGCTTCATGTACTATCTGGATCACCTGTTCAATTTTATAATGCTAACTAAATGAAAAATTTATTATTAACAATTATATTTTTGACGATTTCTAATATATCCTACAGCCAAGCTATTTCTTATCGCTATATTCAGCCTAAGAAAGGTCATGGTCAAGATTTAAGGAAAGGTTTAGAAATTAAAACCAAAAAATACAATTCAAAAGATGGAGATCCAAGAATTTTTACTTTTGCTATAAGAGCTAGTCAAAGAGGAAATATGCAAGGTTTGTTAAGAATGTCATATGGCGAGACACTTGGAGATCTTCCTATGGGTGGTGGAAGTCAACCTGGAATGATGGATTATTGGATGGAAAATGTAGATAAGTATATTGAATCTACTTCACCTAATGAAATATTTAGATTAAGAAAATCCGCTACACATAACGATGCAGTTGGTACAGATAAGCCATTTAGATGGGTTATTCATTATAATATAAAGCATGGTCATCAAGATAAGTTTTGGAAGGTTAGAGATAATCTACCTAAAGCAATTGAAAAATCAGGAGTAGATTTTGACATAAACTGTTTTAACTCATGGGCTGGTGGTCAAAGACAACATGCAAGAATTGTTATTTTTGGTGAGAATCCTGGTTCATGGGATAATGGATCTGGAAACTGGTCTAAAATTAGAGATGCTTATAATGAAATATATGGCGATGGATCTTGGGAAATTGATTGGGAATTAAGTAATAATAGTTTATTAGAATATGGTAATAATACTGAATTATTAGAATTTCTTCCTGAATTAAGCTCACCATTAAATTAATTTAATAAAAGATGAAAAACATATTAATTATATTTTTATTATTTCTTTCTTTTGGCTTGGTTGCACAGGAAGAATGGGACCCAACAGATCATCAAATAGCAACATGGCAATTTAGAAAAATTAGTCCATCTGATGTTTCTAATTTTTTGTCTAATGAGGATAATGTATATAGACAAGTAGTCAAAGATGCAATTGCTCAAGGTAGAATGAAGCATTGGGGATTATTAAGAAAAGTTAATGGTAATACCTCTGATGGTCATAATTATTTTTTCTATAATGGTTTTGAAAATTTAACAGATATAGATAATTCTTGGTGGAGTGAATCTGGACCAGCTTTTGGTTTAAGACCTGTTCAGTCTCAAGGTGTACTAGGAGTTGCTCATACACTTCCGGCTATTCAAGTATTTGCTGATAATCCAAAACCTGGTAATTATATTAAAATTAATTATGCAAACCCTACAAATGTTGGTGAGTTTGCTAGGCTTCAAAATGAAATATGGAAACCATTTATTAAAAAATATGTGAATGATACTGAATCTTCTTGGGCTGGATGGGAAGTTCATCAAGTTGTTTCACCTACTGGTAATGCTTATAATTGGAGTATTGCTACTGTTGATCATTTCACAACTTTAAGTGGAGCTTTAAATCCTTTTCCAGAAGGAGCAGAATGGCCAGAAGGTCTAGAAGCTATAAATGATTTATTACCTGATGGAAAATTCTATAAATCTGTTATTTATGAAGTTGTTTTTTATGAAGGAACTGAAATGAGCAAATAACTTTTATAGTAAGTGTATTAAAAAAAACTCCTGAAAATCAGGAGTTTTTTTTATATAGAAACCCTAAACCCTAATAATGTGTCTGTTTCATTTGCAATAAATGGAATGTAAGGTTCTGATTGAAATCTTCCATTAAATTTTAAAAAAATTGTTGCTTTTTTACTAATTATATAATTTAGGGTACTATCAAAAAATATTCTATAGTTTTTCATTCTATTAGATTTCCATTGTGAATACATAACTGAAACCAAATTCCAGTGTTCATTTAATTTAAGTCTAGTAAAAATATTAAGAGTTAATCTTAAATTGTTGTATACTTCAGATGGAATCTCAGTTTGATTAACATTGTATTTTGGATATTTTTCATTTTCATAAAATCCTCCATAAGCTAAATCAATATATCCTGAATTTTCTGAAGGTGTAATTCTTTGTCTTATCCCTCCTCCTAATAAGAATCGTCTGTTAATCATTGATCTTTGACTTTTACCTAGTTGAGAAAATAGAAATATAGAGTGGTGTTTTTCAACATTATAAAATAAGTTATATCTAATTTGTCCTGAAATAGAATTTTTGAAAGGATTGCCATTAAATTTTTGGTAATTATTTGAAAAAGTAAATCTTAAAAGATTTTTTTCTTTGAATCTAGATCCAATAGTCAGATTTGTTTTTATCATAAAAAAGTCAAGATTACCTTTTTTATAATCTCCCATACCATCAACAAATAAATGAAAAGTTGAATCTATTTTATTTAAGTTTGACTCTGTATTTATAACTGTTTGAGAAAATGATTTTATACTAATTAGTAATAAAAAAAATAGTATAAAATTTAATCTGTTTTTCATGGTCTTGATGTTCAAACATTAAGCCTCAAAATTATATTTATTTCCATTATTTTCTTAATTATTATTAAATTTAAGTAGTAGGTGTATAAAATGAGTAGTCTAGAAAGCCATATTGATCCAAAGTTGAAGCAAAAAATAAATAATGATTTTCTTAAATATTTAGACTCAAAATACCTTTACCATAATCTTCATCATACACAGAGAGTAATTAAATCAGCCATAAAAATTGGATCATATTATGACTTATCTTCAAATGAGTGGAAGATACTTTTAACAGCTTGTTTATTGCATGACTATGGTTTCATAAAATCACATGTTAATCATGAAGAAATTGGTGCTGAACTTGCAGAATCAATTTTAAAAAATCATAATTATAATAATAACGAAATTTCATCAGTTCAGTCTTTAATTTTAGTTACAAAAGCAATTTCAATACCAAATAATAATCTTGAATCAATTATTAGAGACTCTGATCTAGAATATTTGGGTTCCAATGACTTTCAGAAAATTTCAGAATATCTTAGAGAAGAGTGGTTATTGTGTGGTGTTGTATCTAATGATAAAGAATTTTATAAATTGCAATTTGATTTTTTAATTAATCATCAATTTCATACAGATTTTATGAGAAAAAATGGAAAAAAGTTAAAAGAAAAAAATTTAAGATATGCTCACGAAATGATGAAGAAATCACATCACTAAAAATTCAAATAATAATAATATAATTAAGTTACAAAAAGAATAAATCATGTATCTAATAGCTTTAGTTACATTGGTATATTTTTCTGAAGCTATTACTCCATTTATATAAGCCTGTTCTGCTAATAATTCTTTCAACTCCTTTTCATTATCCATTACTTTTATTAGTTCTTTTGAATATTTTTCGGGGGTCTTATAAAAGAAGTTTATGTCATGAAAGAAGAAAACGGATTTTCTTAACTTTTGATTTATTCTTGGAATGTACACTTTAAAACTAAATGTTATTGATAAAAGAGTTAAAGACAAAAGTCCAATAATGATAAGATAAAACACATAAGAAAATTTTTCTGGAATAATTAATTCACCACTAACATCATATGCCATACCAAAGATTATTCCGTAAGCAGTAAGGATTAAAGAAGCTTTAAGTTCAGAATGTCTTATATGATGAACATTATAATCTATTAGCTCCCAATAGTTAGAAATTATATTTGGCTTTTTATGCATAATATTATTTACTAATAATTATTTGAAAAGTAACCTATATTTTCTGAAAAATATAAAGTATTCTTCTTTTTTTAATATAAATTCTTCTTAATTAAATTTTAATTAAATAATTTGATATCTAATATCATATTAAACCAAAAAAATATGTTAAACATTTTCATTAAATCATTTATAATTATTCTGATAGGTCTTTTTTCATTTGAACTATATTCTCAGAAATTATCAGATCAAGAATTTGAAGATAGACTGAATTATGAGAGAGGTAACTATGCAATACAAAATTATAATCAAGACTTTTTAGATAGGCCTGGTTTTGTTTGGGGTATTTTAAAATCAAAAAAAGATAATATAATTTATATGGCCTCGAATGGAGGTGTTTTAGAATATGATGGTGTGAATGTAAGAAGAGTTCCTTTAAAAAAAGATACAACATATAATTCTGATGTTATTGGTTTAGCAAGAACTGTTGTTGAAATGGACAATGGTCAAATATATGTTTCGGGAAATAATAGGTTTGGACGATTAGTCCAAAATCAATATGGTTTTAATGAATTTGAATATTTGTTACATAAGCTACCCGATTCTGTTGATTATCGAAGACAGGTCATTTGGGGGTCTCTTGAGTTAGATGGTAATGTTTATATGAATACACCAAACTATATATTTAGATGGAATGGTGATAAATTTGATAAAATATGGAAGTTTTCTGAATATGCTGGAGCTAGAAATGCTAAAGGAAAGATACATGCATTTTCATTAGTAGGAGGTGAATTATATACAAGAAGATGGGGGCATGGAATTTATAAACTTGAAAATGAAGAGTTTAAGTTTATTGAAAATTCTGAGATTTTTTCTCAAAATAGAATTGAAATATGGTTCAAAACATCAGAAGGAGATATTTTAATTTTTAGTAGGTCTTTAGGGGCTTATATTTTAAAGAAAAATGGAGAATTTGTTAAATCAAAAAATAAAACTTTAAATGAATGGTTGATTAAAAACTCAGTATATGTTCATGATGATTTAGGAGCATTTAGTGATAATACAATCCCTATTCATTCAAGAAATGGAATGTTAATTCTTGACGAAAATTTAAATATTTTGAACAATATAAATGAAGAAGATGGATTAGAAACGGGAACTATTAACGTTTCTCATATAGATTCAAATGATAATGTTTTATTAGGTACTCCAAATGGATTTTCAAAAATTAATTTAAATAATTCACTTACGCAATATGATACTAGATATGGTATTGGAGGATACGTATGGGCTCCAATAAAGAGAATTGATGGAAAAATTTATTTTGGTTCAACAAAAGACCTCTACTTATTAGAGTCTTCTTATGACCCTATGAAAAACAACAAAATCATTGATTTAGGCTTTGATGATATGATGGGTGAATATCATAAGTTTAATAATTCAATTATAGGAGCTCATAATTATGGTTTATCGGAATACTTAAATGGTAAAGTTAATATGATCTCTAATGATTATGATATATCAATGACAGCTCAAAGTAAATTGAACAGAGAGTTACTATTAGTTGCTCATAGGATTGATGGATTAAAGGTTATGAAAAGGGATACTTATGGTAAATTTGAAGTAATAAATACTGTTCAACCTAGAAAAAATCATCCTGTTAATTTTTTTGAAGAGATAGCTCCTGGAAAATTATTTCTTAATACTGGGTATAGAGGTTCATTTTTTGCAGAATATGATAAAAATGGTAATTTTTCTTTTAATAAAGTAGATCATCCTCTTAAAGATTCTATTCAATCTACATTAGCTGATTCTCTTAAAAATGATTTAAGTTCTCTTCCTGATTCAGCATTTAACTGGGCTAAAACAAAAATTGGTTTTGTTGCTTTTTCGGATTCAGCTACAGTCCATAAAATTGATATTGAAAATAAAAAACTATTGTCAACTGGAATTAATATGGTTGAAATTCAAAAAGCAGGTTTGTTTTCAACAGGATATAATGAAGATTCTCAAACAAATTGGTATTTTACTAGAGAAGGTATTTATGAAGTAGAAATTAAAGAATCTTCTTATAATATTATAAAAAAACATAATTGGGGTGAAATTGATTATAGTGAGCTAACTGGACGGAATTTTATAGAGGGTAAAGGTGATAACCAAACTATTTGGTTTGGAAGTAGAGATGCTAAGCTAATAAGGTGGTTGCCATATAAATCAGAGATGGATAAAATTAATGAAAATATTAAACCACAATTAAGAGGTTTCTATGTTAGTAATAAATTAAGGTCCCTTGATTCTCTTAGTATAAGCTTTGATGAGAGTAGAACTATAAAATTTGAGTATGCATACCCAGTTTATAATAAAGAAGAAAATAATGAGTATAGGGTATTTTTAAAGGGACAAGATTCTGATACAAGTGATTGGTCAACTAACTCTTTTAGAGAATACACTAATCTTTCTGAAAAAAAATATGAATTTTTAATTCAGTCTAGAGATACAAATGGTAATGAAAGTAAATTTATATCATTTAATTTCACAATTCTCCCACCATGGTACAGAACATGGTATGCTTATGTTAGTTATGTACTTTTACTTGCTTTTGGATTCAGATCATTTGGTAGTTACCAGGCTAAAAAGTCTTTAGAGCAAGCGGATAATGAGCGAAGAGCAGGAGAGCTTGAGGAGGCAAAGAAGATCCAGGAGAGTATGCTACCAAAGGTATTTCCATCATCAAAACAATTTGATGTTTCAGCAGGTTTGGTTACTTCTACTGAAATTGGTGGTGATTATTATGATTTTTTTGAAAATAATAAATCTTTATATGCAGTTTGTGGTGATGCTACAGGACATGGTACTGCATCAGGTATGATGGTATCTATCATAAAATCTGGTCTTAATGGACTTCCTGCATTATCAACAAATAAGGTATTATATGAGCTAAATAATATAGTAAAGAAAATTGATCTTGGTACTCTTAAGATGAGTCTTAATATATGTGAAGTTTCTAAAAACTCCATAACATTAAGTTCTGCTGCTATGCCTCCAATTTATCTTTACAATTCTAAGTCAAAAAAGACGGAAGAGATTCTTATTAGAGGTTTACCTTTAGGTGGTTTAAAAAATGAAACATTTGATATAGAAAAGAGAAAATTTAATAAAGGAGATGTCCTTGTATTACTATCCGATGGATTACCTGAAGCTGAAAATGACAATGGAGAACTATATGACTATGAAAGGGTTATTAATTTGATAAATAAAAATGCATCAAAATCTGCAGAGGAACTTAAGAATATATTAATAGGTGAAGTAGATATTTGGTTGAATGGAGGAATTCCTGATGATGATGTTACTTTTGTTGTAATAAAAAAACTAATATAATTGCAAAAAATTATAAACAGATATATAAATTTATAATATGAACAAGAAAAATGCTGAGGTAGAATTAAAATTACCAGTAATTCCAGATATTGAACTTACTGCAACTAAAACGGCAGAGGTTATATCCAAGCACATGAATCTTTCCGAGGAAAAAACAGGAGAAATTAGTATGGCTATTATCGAGTCATGTATTAATGCTTTTGAGCATTCTAAAACAAAAGAAATATATATTCATTTTATAGTCTCAAAAGATATGCTAACAATCAAAGTAAAAGATAAAGGTATTGGTTTCGATAAATCAAAAGTTGAAATTCCAAATATTGAAAATAAGTTGAATTCTGATGAGAGGAAGAGAGGTTGGGGATTACAACTTATTACTGAGTTAATGGATACTGTTGAATATGATAGTGATGAAACTGGTACTACTGTAACAATGACAAAAAAAAGAGAAGATAATGAGTGATTCAATAAAAAATGTAGAAGAAAAAAATGGTGTAATAGTAATTAGCACTAACGGATATTTTAATAACGTTGCTGGAGAAGCGGTGTTAGAAATTTTTAATCAAAAAATGGAATCTGGAAGTAAAAACTTTTTAGTTGATATGTCTGAATCTAAAGTAGTAAATAGTATTGGTGTTTCTATTTTAATAGAAATTATTGAAAAACTTCAAGGAGTAGATGGTAAACTAGCGTTTTGTAATCTTGCTGGAATAGTTGAAAAAACATTCAATATTATGGGTCTTACTAAATATTGTGAGGTTTATGACTCTATAGATTCGGGAGTAGAAAAATTATCATAAAATTAAATGTCTAAGTCATCTTCAAATAGATCTGTAGAAGATTTAGAAAAGCAGTTACTTCAAAAAAACAAAGTTCTAAATGAAAAGTATCTTGAGTTAGAAACACTTCTAGATCTAACTAATACTATTAATTCTCTCGATGATTTAGAAGAACTTTTTTTTAGTGTATTAACACTTTCATCTTCAATCTTAAACTCTGCTAAAGGAGTTGTTCTTTTAAAGAATGACATTTCAAATATTTTTGATCCAGTATCTTTATTTAATATTGATGAGCAAAAGATTAAAAAACAAATATTTAATACTAGGTCTGGGTTTTTAGGAAAATTAAATAAAGAAAAAAAATCTTTTATAGTAGATGATACTGATAAATTTAATCATGAATTATTTGATTCTAGTTTTTGTTTAATTAGTCCAATTCTATATAATAAAAAACTAGTTGGTGCAATAATTTTATTTGATAAAGAAACACGGGAAGGTTTGTGTGATTTTGAGAAAAATGATATTAAACTCCTTGATGCTATTACAATGCAAACAAGTATAGCTTATCAAAATGTTAAACTTTTAGAATCTTTAAAGAAATCAAATAAGTTAAATGAAAATATAATGTCTTCAATTACAACAGGGATTATTGAAGTAAACCTATTTGGCGAGATTGAATTTGTAAACAAGGAGGCACTTCGGTTATTGAAAAAAGAAAAAGAAGAGGTTGTTGGGAATCATTATATGATAATTTTTGAAAAGAATGATCAGCTAATAGAGTTGATTCAAAAAGTTGAGGCGGAACAAGAAAGAGTTTTTGAAAATGAATTTGAATTAAAATCAAAAAGCAAAAAAATTAGTGTAAACTTATCTTGTTCTCCAGTTTTTGATGAAAAAAAATCATTTTCAGGAATTGTAATTGCTTTAGATGATTTATCTAAAATCAATAAAGTGAAATCTACATTTAAAAAATACGTTTCTAAAAATATTGTTGATAAATTATTGGAGAATGAGGATTCTTTGAATTTAGGAGGTAAAGAAAGTGATATCACCATTCTTTTTTCTGATATTAGAGGGTTTACTAGCATGTCTGAAAAGTTAAGCCCTACAGATATAGTTAAGCTTTTAAACAAATATTTTAAATCAATGATTGATGTAGTTTTTAGATATAACGGCACATTAGATAAGATAGTAGGTGATGAATTGATGGTTCTTTACGGTGTTCCATTAAAAACTGATGAAGATACAAATAATGCTGTAAAGACGGCCATTAAAATGTTTGATGCTTTAGATAAGTTTAATGAAAAAATTATAAAAGAAGGTTATAAGCCTTTTAAAATAGGAATAGGAATTAATAAAGGTAAAGCAGTTTCAGGAAATATCGGATCTGAACAGCAAATGAATTATACTGTTATTGGTGATACAATTAACTTAGGAGCGAGACTTTGTTCACACGCTAAGTCAGGAGAAATTTTAATTTCTAGTAGTGTAAAAGCTGTTATTTCTGATGAATATCCTTTTAAAAATATACCTCCAATTGAAGTAAAGGGTAAATCAAAACCCATAGAAGTGTGGCTGTATAAGCATAATGCTTAATTTCTATAAATTTTCAATCATTTTATAAAATTTTTTTGTAACAGTGAAATACCTCCCATTTTCTTCATGAATTGAGTTATCACCTTGATTATTATATGAATGATATTTAAATATGTGTTTTTTAAACTTATCAATGTTATTAACAAGATAATTATCTCCATTATCATCTTTAATAAAAACTTTTTTCATTTTTTTATATATTATGTAACTAAGAAAAATAAGAAAACGTAAAGTAAATATCTTAATAGTTTGGTTTACTAGAATTAACCCTCATTCGTGAGGGTTTTTTTTAACCTTCATTATCAGAGTTAGGTAGCGGCTCAGGCACATTTTCACATTCTGATGATTTACAAGGTAAATTATCTTCAAAACCACAAGAGGATAATGAAAATATTATTAATAGAGATAAAATTCTAAAATAATTCATGACTTAAATTTACAAATAAATACTTTACCAGCCAATACCGTAATATGCTTTAACACCATTAGGATATATACCTTCAACTAACACTCCATCATCTTTTGGCAGTTGAGAAAGGAGTGTGGATAAACTTTCTACATCAGATATACCTCTTTTATTTATTGATGTAACAATAAAACCTTTGGTTATTCCAGAGCTTTTCCATTTTCCATTTTCTATTTCACTCACTTGAGCCCCACCTTCTATTTCTAATTTTTCTTTTAATTCTTTCGGAACGTCTGCAAATTTAGCTCCATCAATTGTAAAAGAATTTGTTGAAGCGACAACTTCAGTTGTACCTAGTGTATTTTTTAAAGTAGCATTTACAGATTTAGTTTTCCCATCTCTAATATATGTTACTAAGATTTTATCACCGGGTCTATTAATAGCTACTTGTTCTTGTAGATTAGAGATATTCTTAATTTCCACACCATTTATTTCAATAATTACATCACCTGATTCTAATCCTGCATCATCAGCAGCTCCTCCTGAATTAACTCTGTCAATTAGTACTCCAGTTAAAACAGTTAGATCTTTCTCTTCAGCTAGTTCTGCATTAACATCAAGTATTGTTATTCCGAGAAGGGCTCTTTGAACAACTCCATATTCAACTAGATCTTTATAGACCTTTTCAACTAAGTTTGATGGTATTGCGAATGAATAACCAGCAAAAGTTCCTGTTGGAGTTGCAATAGCTGAATTGATTCCAATTAATTTTCCTTTTAAGTTTACCAACGCACCTCCTGAATTACCTGGGTTTACAGGAGCTTGATGCTGAATAAATGCTTCAATTTGTAAATTATTTCTATCTCTCAAAATACCTATATTTCTAGCTTTAGCACTAACTATTCCAGCAGTAACAGTAGATCTAAACTCAAAAGGTGATCCTACTGCTAGTACCCACTCTCCAATTTCAACATTATCTGAATTTCCAAATTCTACAGTTTGTAAATTTTCAGCTTCAATTTTAAGTACAGCAATATCAGTTGTTGGATCTGTTCCTTCAATGGTCGCAATAAATGTTCTGTTGTCATTTAATAATACTTCAACTTCACTTGCATTTTCTACTACATGATTATTAGTTATGATATATCCATCATTTGTCATTATTACACCAGATCCAGAACCTCTTCTCTGTGGTACTTCTCTATCTCTAGGATTATATCTTTCTCCAAAAAAATCTCTAAACATATCTTCAAATGGACTTCTCATCTCAGAAGATCTACCTTCAAAAGTTGTTCTTATATGAACTACTGCTGGAGTAGTTTTTTTTGATGTAAATATGAAGTTCATCCCCTCTGGAACTATTACATCAGTTGTATCATATAGATAGTTAGCAAATTTTAAATTTTCATTTGTTTTAAAATTTGAATAATTATTGTCTTCATTAAAATATTTATAACCTGTTATTGAAGTCAGTCCACCAAGGATTGAAAATACAATTGCTAATAGATAATTCTTGATATTTTTCATTATTAAAATTTTTTGTTACAAATGTAGTTATTGATACGAATAAGTTAATTTGTTATTTTTCAAATTAACAATGTTTAACATAAAAAAAGGTGAGCTATGCCCACCTTTTAAGGTACGTTAAATACGTTATTATTTTATTTGTATTGTTTTTTTAATAGATGACTTAGCATCTTTCTTAATAGATATATTTAATATTCCATTTTTATGTGATGCGCTTATTTTATTTTCATCAATATCATCAGGTAATTGGAATGATCTTGAAAATTTTCCAAACCCATTTTCAATTGAATGAAAATTTTCATCTTTATTATTAAATTTTCTTTCACCAGATACAGTAAGATGTCCTTTGTTTATTTCTATAGACATATCACTTTTGTTCATTCCAGGTACAGCAAACTGAAAGTTAAATGAGTCATCTGTTTCTGAAATATCTACTTTAGGTGAAAAATCGTTTTGATATTCATTATTGAAGAAATTATCAAAAAAATTATCAAATAATAATGGTCTTACATAATTATTTGAAGGTCTTAAAATTAAGTGTCTCATATTTATTTATTTTAAATTTATTTACAATAACTAATAATGAAAAAACTATACCAATTATAAAAAAATAATAAATATATGCCAATATGACATATTTATAAGAATATAATTAATTATTATGCCAATATGTCATCTATATTATTCAATTTTTATTTTTAATAACTATTGCACAATTCACCATGAAAAATTAATATTGCAAACCTAATTATGCCTTCTTAGCTCAGTTGGTTAGAGCAGTAGACTGTTAATCTATTGGTCCTAGGTTCGAGTCCTAGAGAAGGCGCTTAATAATTAAACGGTTATGCTAGATGAAGTGTAACCGTTTTTTTTTATTTTAGAAATAATGAATCAATTTGATATTATTATTTGGGGTGCTTCTTCATTTACAGGAAAATTAGTTACTGAATATTTATTTAATAAATTCGGATCATCAAAAATTAAATGGGCAATTGCAGGAAGAAATTTAAAAAAATTAGAAAAAATTAGATCTGAAGTAGCAGATAAAAATATTCCAATATTTATTGCTGATAGTTTTGATGAAGAAAGTCTATCAAAATTTGTAAAAAAAACAAAAGTTGTATGTTCAACTGTTGGACCATATTCATTATACGGTACAAAACTTGTGAAAATATGTGTAGATAATAATACTAATTATTGCGATATAACAGGAGAAGCTCACTGGATAAGAACCTTGATTGATAACTTTCATGAAGAAGCAAAATCAAAAAAAATAAAAATTGTAAATTCATGTGGTTTTGATTCAATTCCTTCAGATATGGGTGTTTATTTTATTCAAAATGGAATAAAAAGAGCTTATAATAATCATGCAAAATCTATTAAAATGAGAGTTGCAGGTATAAGGGGAGGAATTAGTGGGGGAACTTATGGTAGTATAAATAATTTATTAAAAGAAGCCTATGCTAATAGGAATGTATTTAAAGTATTAAATAACCCATACGGACTCAACCCAAAAGATAAGATGGAGGGTATGGATAAGAAAGATTTACGAAAGATTATTTTTGATAAGGAATCAAACTCCTGGATTTATCCATTTATTATGGCAGGGATAAACACAAAAATAGTAAGA
>MDTE01126224.1_pt1 | contig 14835 bp, 16 predicted proteins | sample 811231 | NCBI WGS metagenome assembly MDTE01 (sample SAMN05326651, study PRJNA326480) | marine metagenome | isolation source: seawater | place: Indian Ocean: Red Sea | collected 2010 | reverse complement strand
TTGGAAGCATCATTGTCCTTTAAGCAAAGTTATCGATAGAACTATAAAAAAAGAACAAGGTACAAAAACACTAAAATTTTTTAAATTTTATGAAACGCAATGTTGTAAAGCAGGTTTAGATGGGCTAAGAAAGATAGAAGTTGGGGAAGCCCCTAGAATTACTATAAAAACCTAGGGCTTACTGATTTGTAATCAGTAGGTCGGGTGTTCGAGTCACCCAACCGGCACCATTATAATCCAACCTCACATTGACTCTTACTTATTTTTGATGCTATTAAAATTTACTTATGATACAAAAGACACTCATTATCATTGGAGTTTTTTTTATTCTTGTAGGTTTATTATATCCCTTTTTAAAAGATTTAGGATTAGGAAGATTACCAGGTGATATTGTTATAAAAAAAGAAAATTCTTCTTTTTATTTCCCAATTGTTACCTGTATTGTTGTGAGTATAGTCGTTAGTTTGATATTAATGTTTTTTAGAAAATAACAAAGAAAACTTACTTTATTACGTTAAAAATTGCATTCTCTGCGAAGTTAGTTGATTTACAAGTTCGTGTTGGAATACTTCCTTTAATAGGGTTGATAACATTTATTGTTTGATAGCCTCCTGTCACAAAACTATAGGTTTGGTTTAGCATAGGGTCATAATACCCAAGTGCATGCTGTGTTGAGTACGTGTAATTTGTATTAATACTTATTTTTGTAGATTTATTATCAATTTTTCGTATATTGATATTCATTTTTGCTTTAAGCATTGCCAGTAAGCCACTCTTCGCATAATCAATGTAGGAACCTTTAAATTCTTCACCAGTAAAAAAAAGAGTATATTCGAAATAACCACAATCTATAAAATTTTCAGCTTCTTTTGAACCAAATGATAACGTTATTAATCCAGAATCTTTCTCAAGGTTTTCGATTTTAAAAAAAGAATCATTTACAAAATCAATTACAGTGGTCCAAGTTTCTTCAAAATTTTTATCTGTAATTACAGAACTTTTAAAATTAGTATCGTCAATATTTGGTGGAACATATTTACCAATATTTTCTGTAAGTTTTTCTTTCTCTACTGCACATGACGAAAGAAAAATTGTCATAACTATAGATAAAAAGAACTTTTTCATATACATCTATATATGAATATAAATTATAAAACTCAAGCAATGGTATTATATTTATTTAATAAGATATTAATAATTCATTAATTGTTATTTATCTTTTAGCATTACCCCCTCTTTTCTAAGAAGTTTTTTCTTTCTTGCAATACCTTTTTCTCCACGATATCCGCCCATTTTCCCGTCATTCCTAATAACTCTATGACACGGGATAGTAATTAATAAAGGATTTTTAGCGCACGCATTAGCTACTGCCCGATATGCTTTTGGGTTTCCAATTTTAATTGCAAGTTCTTTGTAAGTAATAGTTTTACCTTTTGGAATTTTTTTAATTTCACCCCAAACCTTTTTTTGGAAATCTGTTCCCTTAATGTTTTTCACTTATTTAATTTCCTCCATTGTTTGGGATAAATAAATGTTCCCTTCCACATACCTAGATTGTTTTCTTGGGCATATTCTTCATCAATAACATAATCTTTGGAATAATCTCTGTAAGCAAGAGCCCAACCATTTCTCACTAATTCTTTATTTAAATTTGTTTTCCCAACATAACATTCAGCAACAATTCTTTTATATCTATCTATATCTTTTTTATTACACTTCACTGACTGATTACCAATAATAGAAACTAGGAATTCCTTGGATTTAACCCCGCATTTATAACTTTTTTCATTAATTTTACATAACTGTTTCATTTCAGGAGCATCAATGCCGTGCAATCTATATTTAATTTTGTCAATATGGATAGTATCACCGTCAACAATTCTTATGTTTTTTAGAGGTTTAGTAATATTTGATTTACTACCTTCCTTACCCTTAATATCAGATACATAACATAGTGGCTCATATCCTCCTGGTTTTGAATAAGCACTTCTCTTACCACATTTATTACCATTACTCATTATTGAATAAGGACAAGGACATTTTCCAGGATAATTTGCTATAGATTCTTTAATCAGTTGTTCTGGTGTTTTGACTATACCTTGACTACTTGTAAAAATAATAAAAAGAAAAAGAAATATATTTTTAATATATGATACTATTTTACTAACCTTTGATATCTAGACTCAGATAAAAATATTTTACTATTTCATATTAATATATTTTATTTCAGCCCACATTTTTGTAACCCCTTGTTAATGTATCTCTGGCCCTTTTCTTTGATTTTTACAATGTGTTCATTAAGTTTTATTTCAATACTTTCTTTAGAATAGAAATTATCTTTATATTTTGCCAAATAATTTTTTTCTAGTTTTTTTAATTTTTCATATTTTATCATTTCACCCGCTTCTTTGCTTTTCTCACTGGATAATTTTAATAGTGTGATGCAACTTAAATCTTTTTCTTCAATTGAATTCGCTTTAAGTGTTACTTTACTATTTAGTGAAAAACAAAATAAATATATTAAGACAAAAAATAAATTTCTCATTATATAAATTTATACATATCAATTTTAAAAGTCATTAAAATTTATGTGTTTGTTTGTAAAATAAAAAGTTGAGTTTAATTTAAATACATGAATTAAAATTAAAGTAATTTAGAATTATTAAAAAAAACATTTAAAAATTATTTATAATTACTAAATATAAAAATACCCCTCTTTCCACCCTGTTGGGCATGTTTAGATCCTTTTAGATAAGGAAAACAGGGTGGAATTTCATTCACGCAAAAAAAAAGCCCACCAATTTGGTGAGCCTTTAAATTATAAAATGTTGTAGAATTTACTTCTCTGCGCAAGCATAAGAATTAATCTCTAAACCTACTGAAATTTCAGCTAATTTTGGTTTATTCCAAGCCATGTTATTCTCCGTTAAATTTATATTATAGTAAAATTAACAAAATAATATTAATGTAAAATGATTAATCAATTCATATTATATTCATCTTTATTCTTGGTATTTTCACATTTTTGATTAAAAATTACAAAATCATTCGTAACTGGAAATTTTATCACTAATGCAGGATTTTCAATTATTGAATCAGGACCAACATAGTTCCATTCGCATGGTCCATATTTAATTTCAGTCATTTCCTTTTGTGTTAAAAAGTTTTGTAAATTTGATGTACATCCAATCATTAATAAAAAAATATTTAACAAAAATACATTTTTAATCATAGTCAATTTTAAATTAATTAAATAAATCTTAATACAAATAAATATAAATTATTTCAAAATTATTTTTAAGATTTTTATTCAAACAAAAACATATAACTATAAGCAACTATTACAGCAGGAATACCACTGTAGAGTGTTGCAAATATAGCAGCCTTTGGTGCTAGAGCAATGGCAGGAAAAAGTGCATCGCCATCATTAGAAATAGCATTACCTACTTCGGCCGAAAAAGGAATGTATCCATTAAGGTAAAATGTGGTTATTACAATTTGCGGTCCACATCCAGGTATAAACCCAAATAAAATAGCAATAAGAGGAACTAAGTATATCCAGGTATTAAAAAATATTCTTAAATCGACACCACTTACATAAATCAAAATTTCATATAACAAAAAACCACACACAACCCAAGTTGTTACAAAGTTTGTTGTATCAATTACCCTTGATAAGTAAGACCTACTTTTTTCAGTAGAACACTGAAAATCACTTAAAGGATTAAGAGTCCACATAAATATAGAAATAATTGCTCCAATTGACCCGACCAATTCAACTAAACTGAAAGAACTAAATATTACAAATTTTTCAATATCAATCCTAAAAGCCATTAAAGTTCCGATAATTAAGCCTGGTATAAAAATAATTAACCAAAAAATATTAAACTTAGATACAAAAGTCTCCTGAACTTTCTCAAATTCAATTTTTAGGTTTTTCTTAGTTCGTAAATAGTTTTGATTATGAAATAAATCAACGATGTAGCCAGTTATTATTCCGGTAAATCCAGCAATTAAAAATACTTGTAATCCACTTATAGGATCCTGTGAAAGTAACAGAAAAGCAGCATCCCCCATGGTTGAGGTCAATACTGCGACCAAAGACCCAAAACTCAACCTACCCTGAACAAATTGTGTCACAACAATTATAGCACCACCACACCCAGGCAATGCACCTAAAAAAGTTGCAATAACAACATGTATTTTTTTTGTTTTATTTAAGAAATTTTCAATATTAAATTTCGTTAATGAATCAATTCCTATAAAGATAAATAATGTAAATCCAACAAAAATAGACACTTGAAGGTAAGCATCAACTAAAACACTTCTAATCAAGTCTCCAAAAGTTGAAGATTGAAAAGTAAAAGATAATATTAAAAATCCTAGTAAGCATTTTTTTAGTAATCTTCCTTCATTGGCTACAAAAAATGCCTTGTTATTTCTTATAACAGCTAATATTGCATTCATATTCTATATATTAATATTAATCTAATTTAGATTAATTACAATAATCTATTTAGAATCATTCTAAATATTTTTTAATAAACTTAAAATCGCGATTTTAATTTTTTTTTAAAAAATAAATGATATAGGATTTTGTAAATACAAGATTTAAAAGGATGATATTTAATACATAAAATTAAAAAATGTAACCTGAGTTCGTAAGCTCAGGCTACATTACAATTTAAGTTTATAAATTATTTCTCTGCACATGCATAAGAATTAATCTCCAAACCGACAGAAATTTCTGCTAATTTTGGTTTATTCCAAAGCATTATTAATCTCCTATTAAAAGTTAATTAATTAATAGTACATTTTTTATACCAAAATTATTAATTTTTACTGATACTATTATTCATGTTTTATTCATTTTGTAACACTAACTTTTAAATTGTGTATTTATTTACTTAACTAATTAATTATGTCGATAAAATATAAATACTTTACCTTTTTCTTACTATTTTATTTTCTTACGCCTTTAAGTATAAAACCTTCTGAAAAAAATATTTATGAATTAATATCTCAAGATAAAAATCTTAGTATTTTTTTTAATTATCTGAAGAATACTGGATTAGATGTTGTTTTAAAACAAAAGTCTCCATGGAACTGGACAATTTTTGCTCCAAGTAATGAGGCTTTTAAAACAGTTCCAAAAAAACTTAAAAATGAAATACTATCAAATGATTTTTTAAGTCAAAATTTATTGATGGACCATATCCTTGCAAAATATAAAACAAGTGAGGAAATAGAAGAATTTTCTAAAGAAGTTACAATAAGTAATAAATCTATAGAATTATATAATTCCTCTGATTTATTTGTTAAGGATATGATAGTAACTGAAAAGGATTTAATCGCAGAAGACGGGGTTGTTCATGTAGTAAATTGTATTATGTTTGTTCAACCTAGTATCCAAGACTCAAGACTTGACAAAGAAGTTGCAGAAAAATTTCCTATTACATCTTGCTGTATGAGGAAAGATAATGAGGTTATTTTATGGTTATCAAATTTATATAAAAAATAGAAAATTCCTTTCGAAACTAATTTTATAGAAGTTTTCAAATCAAAAAGATTAAAAAACCACTTAACCAGAAAAATATTTATATTATTATAAATTCAAATAATAATTTTATAAGTAGAGTTAAAATGAAATAATTTTATGATTAAAAGAGTATTTTTGAAAAAATTTATTTTATTTTTCTTCTTTTTTTTAATTTCGCTAAAATTAAATGCAAAAAAAACCTTAAATAATTTAATAATTCAAACTAAAAACAACCCAACAATAAAAAGCTTAATTATGTTTGATCCGATTTTTTTAAAATACCATCTTTCACCTAATCATCCTGAAGATCCTAAGAGGATAAAATATATTGGTGAAGAATTAAAAAAAATTGGTCTAGGTTCAATTTTACAAAAGGTTGACAAAGATTTGCTTGTTATGGATGCAATAAGAATGATTCATTCCAATGATCATATTTCTTCAATAAAAGCAAATTTTCCTGATGCCTATGAAGTTGCAGTGGCTGCTGTTCAATCTGTAATTACAGCAGTTAATCAGGTTTGTTCTGGAAAAAAAAAAAAATGCTTTTTGTGCTGTTCGCCCTCCTGGTCATCACGCGCTTAACACTGGAAGAGAGGAAGGGTTTTGCTATTTCAATAATATTGCGATTGCTGCAAAATATGTACAAAAGAATTATAAAATTAATAAAATTATGATTGTTGATTGGGATTATCATCATGGCAACTCGACTGAATTTTTTTTTTACAATGATCCAAGTGTTTTATTTTTTTCTACACATGATAAGTTTGCATACCCATTAACAGGTGATCCCCAAAAAAAAGGGGAAGGACCAGGAAAAGGGTTTAATATAAATATTCATTTACCGTGTGGAACTTCTGACAATGATATATTAGATGCATTTACAACCAATCTCAAACCTGCTGCTGATAAATTTAAACCAGAATTAATTCTTATTTCTGCAGGTTTTGATAGCAGAAAGAATGATCCACTAGGTTGTTTTGAAGTTAGTGATTCAGGATTTATAAAGTTAACAAAGTTAGTAATGGATATTGCTGAAAAATATTCAGGAAGTAAAATAGTATCCATTTTAGAGGGTGGTTATAATTTAAAAGGAAACGCATCTGCAGCTGTTGCTCATATTAAAACATTGATAAACTACAAAGTTTAAAATCTAATTTAAAATGTATAAATTTTTAATATTACATTTAAAATATGTTATCATTAGTAGTTAACCTGAAAAAAAATTATTGATAATAACTCATGAATCATAATACACTTTACATTAATAGAGAATTATCGTGGATAAAATTTAATAGAAGGGTACTAGAGGAGGCAGAAAATAAAAAAAACCCATTGCTAGAAAGATTAAAATTTTTATCTATTTCAGGGTCAAACTTAGATGAATTCTTAATGGTTAGATTAGCAGGTGTAAAGGGTCAAGTAGATGCTGATGTGAACGATCTCTCAATAGATGGTTATTATCCAAATCAAATTTTGGAAAAAATAGTTTTTGAAACAAAGAAATTAATAAAAGAACAACATTGCTGCTGGAAAAAATTAAAAAATGATTTAAAAAACAATGAAATCTTAATTCTTAAACAAAAAGACTTGAATAAACGACAATTAAGTTTGTTAAAGACTTATTTTATAAATCAAATTTACCCTATACTCACTCCATTATCTCTAGATCCTGCTCATCCTTTTCCTTTCATAAATAATTTAGCTCTCACAATAATAGTTAATTTTCAGGATCATAAAAAAAAGAAAATTACAACTATTATTCCTATTCCAGAAAGTTTGGAAAGATTTATAACTATCACAGAAGAAAAAATAAAATTAATTCATATTAGTGATATTATAATTAGCTTTCTCGATCATATGTTCCCAAATTACAAAATATTATCATATGGGTCTTTTAGAGTGTTAAGAGATAGTGATATTGAATTTAGTGATGAAGCTGAAGACCTAGCTAGATCATTTGAAAATCAATTAAAGCTTCGTAAATTTGGTAAAACTATATTTCTGGAAATTGAAAGAAAAACACCAGATAATTTAATTGACTTAATATGTAAAAAACTTGGAATTGATGAACAATTTGTTGAGTTTGTTGATGAAATGATTGAAATATCTTCAATTGAACAATTAACAAAAATTAAGAAAAAAAAGCTCTTATGGAAAAAATTTGAACCTCGTTATCCTGAAAGACTTAAAGAATCAAAAAATGATTGTTTTTTAGCAATAAAAAAAAAAGAATTCATAGTTCATCATCCTTATGAAAGTTTTGATGTTGTAGTTCAATTTTTGAGACAAGCTGCAAGAGATCCAGGTGTGCTGGTAATTAAACAAACTCTATATAGAACTGTCAGGGAAAATTCAGAAATAGCATTAGCGCTAATTGAAGCAGCTGAATCAGGCAAATCAGTAACTGCAATAGTAGAGTTAAAGGCTAGGTTTGATGAAGAAACTAATATCAAATATTCCAAAGATCTAGAAAAAGCAGGAGTCCATATAGTTTATACATTTGCAAATATGAAAACACATGCAAAATTATCCTTAGTTGTAAGAAAAGAAAAAAATGTCTTAAAAACTTATGTTCACATAGGTACTGGAAATTATCATCCAGACAATGCAAAAATTTATTCTGATTTATCTTTATTTTCATGTGATAAATTAATATGTGATGATGTTCAAAAAGTATTTAACATGATTACTGGGTATGCAAAGATAAAAGAATTTAACCTACTACATGTATCTCCAGTGAATCTTAAAAATTCAATTTTAGCGTTAATAGAAAATGAGATTAAAAATAAAAAGAGAGGCATTAATGCAGAAATCTGGCTTAAATGTAATGCTTTAGTTGATAAAGAAATTATTGATAAGTTATATGATGCAAGTAAAAATGGTGTAAAAATAGAGCTGATTATAAGAGGTGTTTGCTGTCTAAAGCCAGGCATACCTGGTATTTCTGAAAATATCAAAGTTAAAAGTATTGTTGGAAGATTTTTAGAACATTCAAGAATATTTTGTTTTGCTAACGGTAAAAATATGCCTTCTAAAAATAACAAGGTTTTTATATCTTCTGCTGATTTAATGCCAAGAAATTTTGAAAGAAGATATGAGGTAATGGTACCAATTTTAAATTCAACTGTGCATAAGCAAGTCATTGATCAAATTATGGTAACATACTTGAATGATGAAAAACAAAGTTGGATAATGGATCAATTCGGCAATTATAAGAAATCAGAATTATTTGAAAATGGTGAATCAGCTCATAATTATTTTATGTCTAACCCTAGTTTATCTGGAAGAGGTAATGCTATAAAAAAAAGTAAACCAAAAAAAACAAAGATTAAAATTATTCGTTAGGTCCCACAAAAGGTTGAAAAAACTTTTTCATCTTCTTTTGGCTCTTGTTCAGAAGGCCTAAAGCCCTTCTTCTTTTTAAAGGGATCTTTTATTATTTTATAGACTTCTTCTAATTTATTAAAATTTCCTTCAACCCCTTCATTAATTACTTTTTCAACAATATGATTTCTAGGAATATAATAAGGGTTATTCTCTCTCATTGTTTTTAATGCACTATCAAGAGAAATTGAATTTGCCTTGAGTATTTTTATCCATTTTTCTGCAAAAATATAAATTTTATTAGTTTGTTTAATATTTTTATTACCATTTTTATTTAATAATAAGATTTCTTCTAATTTTAAAAAACTATTTGTATAGTCCAAATTTTCAGATTCCAGAAGTTCAGTCCAGGATTTAAAGAAGTCTTCATCAAAAATCTTATTTTTTTTTGAACCAAATTTTAATGACATATCACTAGTCCATTGGTCCGTAAATTTCTTTTTAAAATTTGATAATTCAAGTTCTAGGATTTTAGCTGCACTTTTAGTATTATCAAATAAAGGAAGTATAGCATTTGCAAAACAAAGCATATTCCAAAAACAAATAAAGCTTTGATTATTAAAGGAATATCTTCCACCATAATCAATACTACTAAATACTTTATTTTTTTTAAAATGATCCATGAATGCGCACGGTCCGTAATCAATAGTTTCTCCTGAAATTAAGGTATTGTCAGTATTCATAACTCCATGTATAAATCCGAAACTTAACCATTTTGAAACTAATTTTAGCTGTCTTATTACAACTTCAGAAAAAAAAATAAAATACTTATCTTTTCGTCTTATTAAATTTGGAAAATGTCTTTTAATTGAATAATCTGCTAAAATTTTTAAATTTTTAAAATCTTTTTTATAACTAAAATATTCAAATGTACCTACTCTTATGTGACTAGATGCAACTCTTACTAGAATAGCACCTGGTAAACTAGACTCTCTATAAACTTTTTCACCTGTTGAAAAAATTGCAAGTGATCTGGTCGTTGGTATTTTAAGACTATTTACTGCCTCACTCACTAAATATTCTCTTATTGCTGGACCGATAGGACATCTACCATCGCCATTTCTAGAATACATTGTTTTTCCAGATCCTTTTAGATGCACATCATATAGCAAATTATTTTTTCCTTTAACCTCACCGATGAGAATTGCTCTACCATCACCAAGCCTTGGAACAAAATTACCGAACTGATGCCCTGCATAGACCATTGCCAGAGGCTTTGAATCTCTTTTTATTGATTTACCAGAAAAAATATCCGTAAATAATTTTTTATCTTTAGTATCTATATTTAAAAAACTTGCTAATTCAGTGTTCAGAGAAATTAACTCAGGATTTATAGATGCCGAGGGTTTTACTCGATGATAAAATTCACTAGGTAAATCTGAATAAGTGTTATTGATGTCAATCATAAACCTAAAAACCTTCAGAAATAATTGTAATTATTGTATTATCAATTTCAAAAATATTATATATAGAAGAAATGAAATCAAAATTCATTATTTTTAAAAACATTTTTATTTTATTGAGTATTTTTTTCCCAATTTCTTCACAAGGAATTGAGCTTGACTTTATTGAAACAAAGCCTGGTTTATTTGTGCATTTTGGAAAACATGAAGATTCTAATAATAAAAATCTTGGAGACATTGCAAATGTAAGTTTTTTGATTGGGAAAAAATCAGTCATGGTAGTTGATACAGGAAGTAGTCCAGCCATTGGGAAAGAAATTATTAAAGAAATAAAAAAAAAAACCAATAAACCTATTAGCCATCTGGTAATAACGCATGGACACCCAGATCACTTTCTTGGAATGTCTAGTTTTATAAAAGAAAAGTCAATTCAAAAAATTATTGGGCACGAAAAATTAAGCAGATCACTTATCTTGAATTTTGATTTTTACCAAAATCAATCTTTAGAATCAACATCTGATGATTCGCTTAATGATGCATTTCTAGTTCTTCCTAACTTAACAGTTGAATCAGGAAAAACATTAAAAATTAACTTAGGTGACAGACCAATAAAAATCAAAGCATGGAGAAGTGGGCATACTGATAATGATTTATCTATTTATGATGAAAAAACCAAAACAATTTTGACAGAAAATATTTTTGTTCACAGAACCCCGTCAATCACAGCAAGTATTGTTGGATGGAAAAAAACTTTAGAAGAGATGTTAGAAATGGAATTTGAATATATTATTCCTGGACATGGTGAATTAAAAAGTAAAGAAGACGCTATCAAACCAATGTTAAATTATTTTAATAACTTAATCACGCAAGTTAGAAAATTTCACAGTGAAAGTAAAGATCTCGATTATGCTATTAAAAATACATTAGTAAAAAATAAGCATAATTGGTTACTCTATGAAGAATACCATCCTCGGAATGTATCAAGAACGTTTACAGAATTAGAATGGGAATAAAATTTTTTATTTAGGTCTTATTAATTTTATTTAAATTGTTAGAAAATTTAAAAAATTCAATTATTATCTTAATTAATTATTAATATTAATGAGGCCCCGTAGCTCAGCTGGATAGAGCAACTGCCTTCTAAGCAGTAGGTCGTACGTTCGAATCGTACCGGGGTCGCCAGAAAAATAAATGAGAAATATTAAATTGCTAATTTTTATTTTTTTAATTTTAGAATCAAAAGAATTGCATACAGAAAATCTTAAAATTAATTGTTTATTAGTCAATCAGAATGAAATAGAAAATAACTATAATAATTTTGAAAAAATAATTGATTTAGATACTAAAGAAATATTAGAACAAAGAAATTTAAAATATGATAAGATTATTTCATATAGCGAAAATGAAATTATTTTTTCGAATTCTGTCTACGAAACATATAGTGTACTAGATCTAACAACACTCAGCTGGACGATATATTCAAATTCATCTATTGATATTTATAGTTGTAGATAAAAAAAGCGCTAAAAGAGCGCTTTTTTTATTATTTTGGGGAGGATGATAAGTTTATATTATTCTAAATATAATATTTGTAAAATTTATTATTGATATACAATATATTTATTTTATGAATATATATTTAACATCGCTAATTTTAGCATTAATAGATACATATCTATGTAATAGATATATAAAGAGAAATAAGTTTAAGATTACAATATTAATATTTCTTATATCTTGGTACTTATTTTTGAAAATATTAACATTTTTAGTCAATTAGAGATAAGTTAATATTCTTATATTCCTCTACCCATTTAGCAACATTTTGTTCTGCTAAACTAATATCTTCTATAGTCATGAGCATTTTTAATTTAATCAAATAATCTTTACTTTGGGAAATTCCATTCATTGAAGAAATTTTAAACCATTTGTATGCTTCAAGATTGTCTTTCAGAGTGCCAAGTCCCATAAAATATAAATTTGCAATATTAAATTGCGCTTTTTTATACCCTTGATTTGCAGATAGTTTGTAATATCTCATTGCATTGAAATAATTTTGCTCAACTATTTCACCATGATAATACATCCAACCTAAGTTATATTGCGCAATTTTATGATTAAGATCAGATGCTTTTTTATACCATGAAATTGCAGCTTTTTTATTTTTTTTTATACCAAGTCCGTAATCATAAATTACAGCTATATTGTACATTGCATTAGCTTTTTTTTTTGAATCTTCTGAATTTTTTGCAACTTTAGAAAATTCCAAAAGAGACTCTTTAATATACCTTTTATTTAGTAAATCAATGGCATCATCATAATCCGATAATGCGTTATTTGCTGAAAATAAAATTAATGTAATAATTAAAAATTTCATCTCATTCCCGTTTAGTTGGTCGGGGAGACAGGATTCGAACCTGCGACCCTCTGTTCCCAAAACAGATGCGCTACCAGGCTGCGCTACTCCCCGATATTATCAGCTTATATAATAAAGATGAACTTATTTAAAGATATTTTTTTTATAGTTAACGTTTTTGATATAATGTATAAGGTGATTTAATAATTTAGTATTTATATTTTTTTTAAATGTCATCTGATTATGTTAGTACTTTTAAAATTTCTGTTTTTTTGTCTTTTGATAAACTATTACAGTATGTCGTATCTAAAATCCTCAGAAACATTAAATAGTGTTTTGGTGGATGCTTATAATTACTATCCTGATATTAAAAAAAGTAAATTTGATCTAGAGGCTTCAAAAAAGGATTTAAATATTTCAAAAACTGATTTTTTGCCATCAATTGACTTAACATTATCACAAGGCAAACAGATAACTAAATCAAATCCGGATACTTCAAATTATAATTATACTACTTTAAATCCCTCTTCAGTTGACCTTGCATTGTCTCAACCTTTAGGTGCCACCAAATATCTTAATCTGAAGTCAGCAAAAAATAATTTTCTTTTATCTGAATTTAAAAATGAATCTTTAATTCAAGAAGTTCTCTATAAAGCTGCTAAAAATTATTACAATTTTTTAAAAGAAAGATTTTTGTTGGACGTAGCCATTAAAAATGAAGAAAACTTAATTCAAAAGTTCGAAGCTACAGAAAAAAGATTTTCTTTTAGGGATGTTACAAAAACAGATGTGTTTCAGGCAAAAGCTAGATTAGCCGAAGCAACTTCAAAAAGGTTAGAAGCTGAAAATAATTTAGAAATTGCCAAATCTGATTTCCGATCAATTGTTGGAAGAGACCCAAATATCAATTGGTATGACTCAAAAGATAAAAAAAAAGTTATTGGCTCAAACCCTAAAGATTGGTCTAAGTTTGTAACAATGCCAAAACTTCCATCAACACTCTCCAATGCCCTTGAGATAGCTCTAAAAAATAATCCAGAATTAAATCAAATTAAACTAGAATTAGAAAATTCTAAAATTAATATTCAGAAAAATGGACTAAATTTTCTTCCTGAGCTGTCTATTACTGGTACATACGGAAAATCTCTTGAATCAACTAGATCAATAAACAGAAAAGAGTCTTACGAAATTACTGCAGATCTTAAAGTTCCGCTATTTAATAAAGGACATAATGTTTTTAATTTGAATAAATCGAGAGTTCTGGCATTTTCAACTCAGAATTCTCTAAAAACTAAAGAAATTGATCTTACACACGAGGTCAAAAGTACATGGAATAAAATACAAAGTCTGATATCAAGTATAAAATCTCTTGAAGTCTCTGTTGAATCCAATGAAGTTGCATTAGAAGGTGTTATAAAAGAAGCCGGAGTAGGAACTCAGACCACTTTGAATATTTTGGATGCTCAAAAAGAATTAACAGAAGCAGAGGCAAATTTAGTCAATGCCCAATACAATCTGATTGAATCATCTTATAAATTGTTACAATCATGTGGTTTAATGAATTTTAACTATTTACAAATTCGATAATATTTTTACTTGACTTTCTTGGTTCATTTAATATAGTAATCTTTTGTTTTGCTTTAATCATAGCGTTTACACAATTTAATCTTAAAAATTTATAAAGGATATTATTATGCCACCAGAAATGGAAGATATGGCTGATGCTGCTGGTAGTGCTGCAGAAACTGCATACCAAGCTGCATTAGATAGTGGTGCTGATCCTTCTGAAGCTGCTTCAGCTGCAATAGATGCCGCCGCAGGAGTGATGACTGATATGGGCGCACCGCCCGAAATGGTTGATACTATGGCTTCTTCAGCAAATGAAGGATTTACCGAAGCAATTGAATCCGGGATGGGACCAATGGAAGCATTCGATGCTGCTGGGACTAGTGTAGATACCGCAATGGAAGCTGAATTTGGACCAATGGGACCACCTCCAGGAGATATGGGACCCGATATGGGTCCAGGTCCAGATGAAATGGGACCACCTCCAGAGGGTGATATGGGACCACCGCCAGGTGAAGGCGGACCTCCTCCAGGAGATATGGCTGGAGACCCTATGGGACCACCGCCAGGTGAAGGCGGACCTCCTC
>MDTE01077930.1_pt1 | contig 14835 bp, 16 predicted proteins | sample 811231 | NCBI WGS metagenome assembly MDTE01 (sample SAMN05326651, study PRJNA326480) | marine metagenome | isolation source: seawater | place: Indian Ocean: Red Sea | collected 2010 | reverse complement strand
TGGATAATCTCAGACGCCGAACTGTCAAGAAGCGGACAATTGTCCATCCTACTATATTAAGCAAAGGATTGATTTTATGTCAAGGGTTTTTTGTTATTAAAAAATCTGCCCTCCTATGATTGATTTTAAATAAAATCAGGTTAATTTTGTTTATTGCTTTTACACCAATTAATATTATTATGATTCTTGAATGAAATAAATAAGGTTCTATAATATTATGTTATATTTCCCGTAGTTGTTTCTAACAAAATTTGAGCAAACGTTATGGAATTAATGTCAATTGATAATATAAATAACCATCTATTGGAACTTCCTAGTTGGAGGTTTGAAAATGAATCTGTAATTAAGGAATTTAAATTTGACGATTATATGGCCGGGATTACCTTTGTGAACCAACTTGCTGAAAAGGCAGAAGAACATAATCATCATCCAGATTTAGAGATTGGGTGGTGCCGTGTGATTGTTGCTTTTACTAGCCATGATGCTGGCGGGGTTACAGACCAGGATATTATGATGGCTAAAACAGCTGAAGCGTTATTTTAATACTTATATTTCTCTGGCTTTTATAGTTAATATCCTTATTAGGACTTAATAACGCTCAAAACGTGCAAAATATATTGACTTGCACGTTTTTATTGATTAACTTCTTCCATTGAAAGGATAATAAATAATGGTTGAGCGATATATATCTTCCGAAGAAGCTTCGAGTATTATAGGTGTCAATGTTTCAACGATTAAACGTTGGGCTGATAGGGGCAAGCTTGATTGCGTGATCACTGCTGGCGGACACAGGAAGTTTTTGATGAGACATTTAGCAAGTTTTCTCAAGGAAAATTCAAAATATAGATCAAGGCTCAACGTTCTTCCATATGAATCCTCAGAACAAAGACAATTAAACCAACTTATTTTGAAAAGACACCTTCCCGAATTAAGAGAAATACTTTTTTCCAAAAGTATTGATGGAGATAGAGAAATATGTCAACACATTATGAACGGACTTTATTTGGCTGGACTCAGATTAGATGAGATTTATGATGATATTTTAGTTCCTGTTTTAAGTTCTATTGGGGAAAAATGGACTAAGGGTGATCTTGCAATTTACAAAGAACATGTTGCGACTAAAGTTATCCAAGGCTGTATTCATGCAATGTATTCTTTGCTTAACAAACCTAAGAAGAGTCTTGGTTTAGCGCTTTGCATTGGTTTGAAGGATGAATTGCATGAAATTCCCTTGTTTATAACCGAGCAGATATTGTTAGATAGAGGGTTTGATGTAATTAATTTGGGTCCAAATACGCCATTGGAAAGAATTGAAACTCTCTTTAATGAAACCAAACCAGATCGATTATATGTCTCAAGTACTGTTGTAAAAGATCCTACCTCAGCCGAAGGTGATCTTATTAAGCTTTTTGCATTAGCAAATTCACATAACACACTAGTTTTTCTTGGCGGCAGAGGGTTTGGGCGCGTCCGGTTGCCCGAAGATGTCCCATATGCTTTTTTATCGACTTTTAGAGAATTAGCGGAGAAATAATAATGAAAGTCTATGAGCTCAAAAAAGAGCAGTATTTCAATCATTCAATAGAAAAAGTATTTGATTTTTTTTCTAAACCGGAAAATTTGGCAGTTATAACCCCTGATAAGATGAATTTTACTATCATTACTCCTTTACCAATTCTTATGGGGAAAGGAAAAATTATTGATTATACAATTAATATTTTTGGTTTTCTCATAAGGTGGCGGTCAATCATATCATCCTACAACATTCCTAATGGTTTTACTGATGAGCAATTACTTGGACCATATTCTTTCTGGCATCATACACATCGTTTTGAAAAACATCAAGATGGAACTTTGATGACTGATACTGTGACCTATGTTATGCCATTTGGTTGGTTAGGCAGATTAACGCATTGGGTATCAGTGCGACATCAGCTTAAGAATATATTCGATTATAGAGAGAGAAAACTTGGAAAAATATTTTCTGAAGAAAAAAAATACGGAGTCAAGATATGAAAGTAGCAGTTTTCGGCGGGACAGGCTATGTAGGCAGTTATATTGTGGATGAATTAATTGCACAAGGACACACTCCCCGCATAATGGTTCGAATTGGCAGTGAACACAAAGTTCAGCAGCCTGATAAATGCGAAATTATTGGCGGTCAGATCAATGATCAAGAAGCAATTCGTTCAGTTATATCAGGTACCGATGCAGTAATATATCTTATAGCGGTAATAAGAGAATTCCCTCGAAAAGGTATAACATGGGAGGCATTGAATTTTAAAGGTGCCAAAGCTTGTATTGATGTAGCTAAAGAACTTGGTGGAAAAAGATTTTTATTGATGAGCGCCAATGGCGTTAAACCTGATGGAACTGGTTACCAATCAACAAAATTTCTAGCGGATGAATATTTAAAAGCGAGTGATTTGGATTATACAATATTCCGACCTACATCTCTTTTTGGTGATCCAAGAGGAAACAACAGACCTGAGTTTTGCACTCAAATTCTTAATGATATGCTTCGATTACCAATTCCGGCACCATTATTTCATCATGGGTTAATTCCAAAAAATGCGGGAACATTTGAATATAATCCTATAAGCGTTTTAGATGTTGCAAAAATTTTTGTGACATCAATTAATAATAAAGAAATGTTAGGCCAGGTTTTTGAATTAGGTGGACCAGAAAATGTGTCTTGGAAATCAATGATTAAAATTGTCTCAGAAGCAGCAGGCAAAAATAAGTGGTCCATTCCAGCGCCAGTCATAGCAATTAAATCATTAGCATTCCTTTTAGATCGGTTTTCATGGTTCCCTGTTACAAGGGCTCAGCTCACAATGCTGATGGAGGACAACACCTGTAATTCAGAGAATATTTTTAAACTATTAGAAATTGAGCCAAAAAGATTTGAAGTTGAAGCTTTAAACTATTTGAAACCAACAAATGCTTAAAAATTCATTAAAAAAAATATTTAATGCGGCTGGTTTTCAAGGTGTTTGGTGGTTGTGTGTTCTTGGTGCCCTCTGGGGAGTACAATATTTAGGCCCCATAGTTATGTTGATATTTCTTTCAACTCATATGCTAATTATGGGAAAAGGAAAAAACGAAGTTTTATTTCTTTGCCTAATAGCTTTTATAGGTACGATTGTTGATTCAATTAAATTGGCAACTGGTTTTATATCTTACATGGGTGGGTATGAAACGATTAAAATTCTTGCACCACTTTGGATTACCGCAATGTGGACAGGATTTGCTTCCACTATTAATCACTCTCTTGGCTGGGTACATGGGCGGTATTTCATAGCTGTTATGCTAGGAGTAGTATTTGGGCCTTTGTCCTATATGTTAGGTGTAAAACTTGAGGCACTTACGTTCAATTATAGTTTAATGGTGAGTGCTGTCATATTGGCTATAGTATGGGGAACAGCAATTCCGCTGATGTACTGGTTATCAAATAAATTAGGATTGTCTAGCAACACATAATGATCATTAACATGCTTAGAAAAATTCTTTCATTACTTTTTATTTTCAACTGTTCAATAACATTTGGCCAGTCCACAATCCAACAATTATTTAATAGTGAAGGCTGGGAATTAATTGATAAATACGATAATGGAAGTGAGCTTTCTGTTAAATCTTTAGATGGTAAACATCTTGAGGCTGTTATGATTTCTAATATAGTCCCTCTTGATGCGCAAACTGTACTGGAAGTTGTATACGATATTGACAATTATGATGAAATTTTTTTGAGTTCACAGCAAGTTTCAACCACGGTTCTTAAATCAACTGCTAGATTTACTGATGCATATCAGCATTTGCCTGTTCCTATTCCCTTCATAAGTGACCGTCATTATATCTTCAGGATGCATTCTATTAACGACAGTCGTGTTACTTGGACGTTAATATCACACAATAACGCTTATGAATCATTCCTTAAGGAAAGAGATATTGAATTTAATAAACCTGTTTATCTCCCTTCAGGATATGGGATATGGGATGCTATAAATAATGGTGATAAATCATGTCGATTGTCGTACAAAGTTTACATGGATTCTGGCGGAAATCTTCCAGGCTTTCTTATTGAGTGGCTTAATAAGAAAGCATTAGCAAATATTTTCCAAGATGTTATTGTAGAAGCTTCATCTCGCAGTAATCAATTAAATCACTAATCATGAAAAAACTTCTAAAAAATTATTTTACCATCTTAATAATCATAACTATTGGAGTTTTAATTGCCTTAGCAGGATCCCAAGGAGAAGAAAATAATTATTATGGTTCAATACCTCCCCTCGTTTTCTGTATGATAATTAGTTTTGTGATTCATTGGGTTATTTTTATTCCTTCCTACATAGCCAGAAGTGAAAAGTTTTATGATATTACAGGAACTCTGGCTTATATATCAACGATAGTCGTTGCTTCTAGTCATATTGTACTGAACTTAGGGTCTAATCTAACGGACCGGTCTATATTACTCATAATTTTTGTTAGTATATGGTCTTTACGACTTGGGATATTCCTTTTTTCCAGGATAGTTAAAGCAGGCGAAGATAAAAGATTCAGAGATATAAAAATTTCTTTTTCTAGTTTCTTAGTGGCTTGGACACTTTCAGGGCTGTGGGTTTTTTTAACATCAGCAAATGCACTAACAGCTATAATAAACAATCAGCCTTTATCAGGTAATTTGGTTTCTTATTTTGGGATTGGTCTTTGGTTGTCTGGCTTTCTTATTGAGGTTGTCGCAGATTTGCAGAAAAAAAGATTCCGGGCTGATCCAAGAAACCAAGGAGAATTTATTTCTCATGGATTATGGAATTTTTCAAGGCATCCTAATTACTTCGGTGAAATTATTCTTTGGTTTGGAATAGCTTTTATAGCACTTCCGATTCTTTCTGGTTGGCAATTTGCTACCCTAATATCACCACTATTTGTTTTTTTGCTTCTAACTCGAATTAGTGGCATAAACTTACTTGAAACGAAAGCTGATGAAATCTGGGGTCAACGAAAAGATTACAATGACTATAAGAACAATACGCCAGTACTATTTCCATTTATAAAGAAAGTAAAAAAGAGTTGAAAAAGATATGCATAATTTGTTTTTGTTTTTTTTTAACGAGCTGCAGTTCTAATTCAATGAATAAACTTCAGCCAGTAGACTATGTTGATTTGGATAAATTTATGGGAGATTGGTATGTCATTGCTAACATACCAACTTGGATAGAAAAAGGAGCGCACAATGCCTTAGAACAATATTTTTGGAATGATAAAGGTTATATTGATGTCGTTTTTAGTTTTAATAAAGACAGTGTTTCTGGGACTTATAAAAAGCTTACACAGAAGGCATTTGTTTATAATAAAATGACCAATGCGGAGTGGCGTATTCAGCCGTTTTGGCCATTAAAGCTTCCTTATATTGTAATTGATTTAGATGAGGAATACACATATACAGTCATTGGGTATCCTAGCCGAAAATTTTTATGGATCATGTCCCGTTCAAAAAGCTTAAATGAACAAACTTTAAATAAAATTTATGAAAAACTAGACGCTCAAGGTTACGATACTAGTTTGATTGAGAAAGTTCTTCATTCTGAATAATTATTTGTAATAATGAATTTAATATCAATTAGCATGATGTTTTTTGCTTTCAACATTCTTTTCGCTTTTGAAAACCAACGAATTGAAACGCCTAAGTATAACAAAATTCTTAAATCAGGACGCTTTGAAATTCGTGATTACGAATCTATGATTATTGCTTCCACTGGTGTTAAAGCTTCATATCGTGAAGCAACATATACGGGTTTCAAAAGAATCGCAAAATTTATTTTTGGTGGAAATTCAGACAATCTCTCTATCGCTATGACTGCTCCTGTAATGACTACTTTAGAAGAACAAGAAAATTATCAACTATATGAAATCTCTTTTGTAATGCCCAAAGAATTTTCTATTGAGTCACTTCCTAAACCTTTGTCAGAAGACGTAGAGGTAAGATCAAAGAATTTGGGATTAACTGCTGTGATTAATTTTGGGGGCTGGGCTACAGACAATCGAGTAAAATATCTCAGCAAAAAACTAAAAAATTTCATAGAAAAAAAGAATTACACAATTACAGGTCCAGCTATAGTCGCTCAATACAATTCTCCATGGGCGATTCCTCCTTTTCGGCATAATGAGATAATAATAGAAATAAAAGAAAGAATAGCCAAATGAACATAATGGTTCTAGGGGCAACTGGGTATGTTGGAGCAAGGCTAGTTCCTCTTCTGGTAGCTGAAGGGCACAGAGTTTCATGCTTTGTAAGAAACCCTGCAAAACTAATTCAAAAGAATTGGAACAATGTGAAGATCATATCTGGAGATGTTTTGGATTTACCAACATTGGCACCGGCTTTAAAAGAAATTGATATTATAGTTTATCTGGTTCATTCACTTAATTCAGAGAAATCTGATTTTACCGTTTTAGATCGTCAGGGTGCCGTTAATATTGCTCAAGTAGCTGAGGACTTAAAAATCAAACGAATAATTTATTTGGGAGGATTAGGAGAAAGAACCCTTGAGACTTCGGAGCATTTGCTCAGCCGACATGAAGTAGGAGACTTATTAAGGGAAAGTAACATACCTATCACAGAATTCAGAGCTGCAGCTATAATAGGCAGTGGAAGTGCTTCATTTGAAATTATTCATCATCTGGTTAATAGGCTTCCCTTAATGATCTGCCCCAAATGGGTTTTTACAAAGACACAACCGATTTCTATAAGTGATGTATTACAATATCTCCTTGCTGCTGTAGGGGACGATAGAACTGCTGGAAAAATATTTGACATTGGTTGTGATGATATATGGACCCATGGTGAAATGATTCATGAAATGGCCAGACACCTTGGACTCAAAAGGTGGATAATTAAAATTCCTGTGCTTACACCTAGATTGTCGTCATATTGGGTGAGTCTTTTCTCACCCCTCCCATTTTCAATGTGTAGGTCACTTGTTGAGAGTCTTAAATATCAAACTACTGTAGAGACAGACCTTGCAAAAGACTACTTTGACATAAAACCAATGCCGTTGCAAGCGGCAATTAGTGAGGCTATTTGGAGATTAGAGTCTCATTCGGTAGAGACCAGATGGTCTGATGCTGGAGAAACTTTAACTACGCCAGATTATGCAATCAGCCAAATACAAAAATTGAATTTTGAAATTGACATTTCATTATCTCAAACTCATGTTTTTCAAGAAATATCTCGATTAGGCGGAAATAACGGCTGGTATTTTATGGATTGGGCATGGAACCTACGTGGCTTTTTAGATACTTTGGTTGGTGGAGTCGGGCGACGTAGAGGTAGAAAAAACCCTGAAACACTAGCTGTTGGTGAATCACTAGATTTTTGGCGTGTAGAAGTCTATGATCCACCTAATGAGCTACTTTTGCGCGGTGAAATGAAAATGCCTGGTACCGCTTGGCTTTCACTTAAAGTTGATAAAAAAGGCAATGATCATTCAAAGCTTAGCTTAGCAGCAATGTATTACCCTAAAGGAGTTTTGGGGTATGTTTATTGGTATCTACTATATCCTGTGCATATTATACTTTTCCCAGGAATGGCTAGAGGGATTGCTAAACGTGCTTTAGAGAACTTTTTCCATGACAACCAACCTAATTCGACAAAACGCATGGAAATAGAAGGAGCATTATAATGCCCAATTATGCAATTATAGGTGCTACAGGAGGGGTAGGATCAACTCTTTCTCAAAAATTAATTAATGAGGGAGGGAATGTTTTTCCTGTGGCTAGAAATGAAGAAAAACTTAAGTATTTACAAAAAAATATTGGGCATACAGAATCCTATTTGTTACAGGATATATCATTTGAAGAAATCGATAAAGCATTGCAAACTGCGGCGGATTGTCTTGGTACGTTGGACGGCGTAGTGAATTGTATTGGATCTATTTTACTTAAACCTGCTCACCTTACTAGAGAGGATGAGTGGGGCCGTGTTATTCTCACAAATCTGACTTCTTCTATAGCGGTAGTTAGGTCTTCAGCAAATCAAATGTTTAAATCTGGAGGATCTATTGTTCTATTTAGCTCGGCAGCCGCTCTTATCGGCTTGCCTAATCATGAAGCAATTGCGGCTGCAAAAGGTGGTGTAATAGGATTGACTCGTTCAGCGGCAGCTACATATAGTAGTAAAAAAATTAGAATCAATTGTATAGCACCAGGTCTTATCCAAACATCCCTAACGGAGAGAATTACCAATAGTCCAGTAGCTTTAAAAAACTCTCTTTCACTTCACCCGATTGGAAGAATTGGTGAACCTAAAGAGGTTGCAAGTTTCGCCCAATGGCTTTTGTCAAAAGAATCTTCCTGGGTCACTGGCCAAGTTTATCCAATGGATGGCGGATTGAGTAGTATCAAATGAAATTAATATTGCGAATCTAGGCTAGTGTTAACGATGAATATTGCAATAATAGGCTCTGGAATTTCAGGATTGACTTGTGCTTATCTTTTGTCAGGTAGTCATAAAATTACGCTCTTTGAAGCAAATAATTACTTGGGGGGACATACCAACACTATTGATATTGACCTTGAAGGATCAAGTTACGCCGTTGATACAGGGTTCATTGTATATAATGAAAAAACATATCCTTTATTCAAAAAAATTCTAAAACAACTGGATGTTCAGACACAACCTTCAAATATGAGTTTCAGCGTTAAGTGTGAACGAACAGGCCTCGAGTATAAACCAACGTCACTTAATTCACTTTTTGGTCAAAGAAAAAATATATTAAGACCTGAATTTTTTGGTATGTTAAATGGAATTTTAGCATTTAACAAAGGTGCAAGAAGACTTTTGGATAAAGATGTCAATTTTCAAGAAACAGTTAAAGAATTTGCGGATAAGATGAAAATAAATACTATGGCATTTGAAAAGTTTGTTGTCCCAATGGCTTCAGCAATTTGGTCAACATCTCCGAGTATAATGGAATCAATTCCTATCCAGTATCTTGCCCGTTTTTTCAATAATCATGGACTGCTCTCAATAAATAATCATCCCCAATGGAGAGTTGTAAAAGGAGGGGCAAGAGAATATGTAAAAAAAATGGTTACCCGCTTCTCTGGCGATATTAGACTTAATTCAAAAGTAATACGGGTTACAAGAAAACCTGAAGGAGTAAAAGTAAGGACAGGGAACAATATAATAGAAAACTTTGATGCTGTAATTCTTGCCTGCCATAGCGATCAAGCATTAGAAATGCTGAAAGAACCAACGTCACAAGAAAAAGAAATACTATCTTCTATCCCTTACCAAGAAAATATCGCTTTGCTTCATACAGACATCTCAGTTCTTCCTTTTCGCAAGCGAGTGTGGGCGAGCTGGAATAGCAATATTCCACGAAACAAAGACAACAGGGTTTCTCTTACTTATAACATGAATATGTTACAATCGATTAAATGTACTGATACAATCTGTGTTAGCTTAAATATGGAGGAGAGAATCAAGCCGGAAAAAGTTCTAAAAAGAATAATCTATAATCATCCGGTTTATAATAAAACAACAGTAAATGCACAAAATCGAAAACATGAGATAAATGGTTTAAACAATACATATTATGCTGGAGCTTATTGGAAATATGGGTTCCATGAAGATGGTGTCAAGAGTGCACTGGATGTTTGCAGGCATTTCGGAGTTGAATCGATTTAATGAATAGTGCTATTTATACAGGGGATATTTTTCATCAAAGGTTTCAGCCAATGTCTCATCACTTCCAATACAAAATTTTTATGGCTTATATTGATTTAGATGAGATTGATATATTGCTACCCCAATCATTGTTTTGGGGGGTTAATCGTTCTGCCTTGATATCATTTCATAGACAAGATTATCTCTCAGGATCCAAATTAGATCTTAGAGAAGCAGTCCAAGATCTTGTTTTTAAAAGAATTGGGAAAAAAGTTGAAGGCCCTATAAGACTACTCACGCATCTTCGTTACTTTGGACATTGTTTTAATCCAGCCAGCTTTTATTATTGTTTTGATAAATCTGGAGAAGAAGTAGAAACAGTTATAGCTGAGGTGACAAATACTCCATGGAAGGAGCGGCACAGTTATGTTATTGAAAGAGAACCAGATGAAGCTGGATTAAAGAATATAACAAATCAACAACAGAAAGAATTGCATGTCTCGCCTTTTTTTCAAATGGATCATAAGTACAGATTTCTTTTTTCAGAACCTAAAGAGCGTTTATTGGTTGAAATTAAGAATTTGAAAGGTTCACAAACAATGCATGAGGCTATCTTAAGGCTCAGAAAACATGCGTTTAATCAAACTCAACTCTTAAAAATTGTTACACAATTCCCCTTTATTACTCTAAGAGTAGTCTCAGCAATTCATTGGCAGGCCGTTAAACTTTGGTTAAAGGGAGCAACTTTTTATTCTAATCCTGGCAAACCAAAAACCATATAAAACCATGGCAGACAAAACATTTATATCAGAGAAAACCAATAAAATTAAAAAACCATTCTCATTTCCAGGCTCTAGAAACATTATGAGAAGATTGGTTCATAAAAAACTACATAATCTAAGTGAAGGATCAATTGAAATAATAGAAGGTAATTCAAAGAAAACTTTTGGAAATGTAAATAGTAATCTCAGCGTAAAAATTTCAATTTATTCCTCGGAGTTTTACTCTTTATTATTAACGAAAGGAAGTATAGGTGCATTAGAATCCTATATTGAAGGCCATTGGTCTTGCAATGATTTGGTGGCACTTTCACAGATGATTATAAGGGATGATATAGCAGCGGATAATTTAGAAAAAGGTTTTGCCATGATAACTAAACCTTTGCTTTGGCTATATATTCGACTTAATCCAAACACGAAAGTTGGGAGCAAAAAAAATATTCGAGCACATTATGATCTGAGCAATGATTTTTTTAAAGTTTTTCTAGATAAGACCTTGACTTATTCATGCGCCATTTTTTCAAAACCACAAATGAGTCTTAGAGATGCCCAAATTGAGAAACTAGACAGATTATGTCGTAAGATTGGTTTAACATCCCAGGATACTTTGCTAGAGATTGGAACCGGATGGGGTAGTTTTGCTATTCATGCCGCTAAACACTATGGCTGTTCTATTACGACCACTACTATTTCAAAAGAACAATTTGATTTTGCTTCGGCACGAATTAGACAAGCAGGTTTAGAGAATAAAATTACTGTTCTTCAAAAAGATTATCGTGATTTAACAGGAAGCTTTGACAAGCTAGTTTCTATTGAAATGATTGAAGCAGTAGGGCCTCAATTCATGTCAACTTTTATAAAAAAATGTTGTTCTTTGATTAAGCCTAATGGATTGATGGCTTTTCAGGGAATAACCATGTCTGAACAAAACTTTAAACAGTATTTACGAGGTACTGATTTTCTCAGAAAGTATATTTTCCCAGGCGGTAGTCTTATAAGTATTTCTCAGATCAATGAACATATAAAAAACCATTCTGATATGAGATTTGTACATTTAGAAGATATTACCAATCACTATGCTCTAACATTACGGGAATGGAGAAAACGTTTTAACAAAAAGATTGAAGAAATTTATTCACTTGGCTTTTCGGAATCTTTCTGCAGGCTTTGGGAGGTTTATTTAGCTTCATGTGAAGCGGCCTTTTTGGAAAACCATATTGGTGATGTTCAAATGGTATTTGCTCGTCCTGGTAAAGAGACCACAATAACATATTAATGATATCTAAAGTAATTCCATTTGCTGAAAAGAATTTTTTGCCAGACTGGTTGATACGTATAGGTATTCGTCAATTAATGAAAGCAAAATTAAAGGAGCAATCCAATTTATATAGTGTGCATGTAGATGATCAAAAAACGGGTTGGGTTAATTCAATGAAAGAAAGTCCCGTAGCATTTTCTTCTGGCAAAGCGAATAAACAGCATTATGAGGTACCTGCTGAATTTTTCGAACAAGTTTTAGGGCCACGTATGAAGTATAGTTCATGTGTATGGGATTCTAATGTGAACACTTTAGAAGAGGCAGAAAACCAGATGTTACATTTGACAGCTGAACGTAGTGGAATTAAAGATGGCATGAAAATTTTAGATCTAGGTTGTGGCTGGGGCTCTTTCTCTTTATATGTTGCTGAGAATTATCCACTATGTGATATCGTTTCAGTTTCTAATTCTAATGATCAAGGTAACTATATTCGTCAAGTATGTCGTGATAGAGGCTATTCTAATGTGTCATTCATAAAAGCAGATATGAATAAATTTGATACGGATCTTAGGTTTGATCGTATAGTTTCCATTGAAATGTTTGAGCACATGAGAAATTACAAGCTTATGTTAGAAAGAATCTCAAACTGGCTAAAAAAAGATGGCAGCTTATTTTTACATTTTTTCTGCCATAAAGACTATGCATATCCTTATGAAGTAAATTCCAATTCAGATTGGATGACGCGCTATTTTTTCACTGGGGGGATGATGCCCTCTTTTGACCTTTTGGATTATTTCCAAGATGATTTAGTTTTAATAAACAGTTGGCAAGTAAATGGTCGTCATTATAAAAAAACTTGTCGAGCCTGGCTATCCAATCAGGATAAAAAAGGTGAAATTATAATGAAAATATTTCACCAATTTTATGGTGAAGATTCTAACTTATGGTTTTATCGTTGGCGAATTTTCTGGATGGCGTGTGAAGAATTATTTGCATTCAATGATGGGAAGGAATGGTTTGTTGGGCATTTTCTAATGAAAAAAAGACAATGAATTCAAAAAGAGCAAAAAATTTAAATGGGGGTGTTGATTCTCACGGCTCCATTGTTTATTGGATGAATAGAGATCAGCGAGTTAAGGATAATTATGCTTTATTGTATAGTCAAAAATTAGCAAAAGAAAATAAGACTCAACTTGAAGTATTCTTTCATTTCCCCCAGAACAATCCGAATTTAAATAGGTATCAACTTAATTTTCTCATTTTGGGCTTGAAAGAAATAGAAAAAGATTTGAAAAAACTAAAAATAAGTTTTTCAGTACTTATTGGAAATGATGAGCTAGTAATACCACAATTCTTGGATGAAGTTGATGCGGGACAGCTTATAACAGATTTTTCTCCTCTTCGAGAGGATAGAATAAGAGTGAAAAAAGTTTTGAATAAAATTAATTTTGCATTTTATCAAGTTGATACACATAATATTGTTCCTGTATGGGAAGCCTCTAATAAGCAAGAATATGCAGCAAGGACAATACGACCCAAAATAAATAAGCTTTTACCTGCTTATCTTGTAGAGCCTAGACAGCTTGAAATCCATCCTATTCCCCCTGTTAAAACACAGATGCCAATACACTGGAATGAACTAATAAATAAAATTGGAATAGACATAAGTAATACAAAAAAAACCGAATTTCTACCTGGCGAACAAGCTGGTTTAGATCAGTTAAGATTTTTTATTGATCATCATCTGACCAAGTATAATTCTAAAAGAAATAATCCTAACAGCAATTATCAATCTAATCTATCTCCATATCTCCATTTTGGCCAATTGTCTGCTCTGCGTGTAGCTTTATCTATTCTAGAGTCAAATATAGAAGAAGAAAAACAAGAAGCTTTCCTTGAACAGTTAATCATAAGAAGGGAGCTTGCAGACAACTTTTGCTGTTACAATGAAAAATATGATGATTTTGAGGGTTTTCCTGCTTGGGCAAAAAAATCATTGGATGCTCATAGAGAAGATGAGCGAGAATATATTTATACATTGGAAATGTTGGAGGAAGCTAAAACTCATGATCCTCTTTGGAATGCGGCTCAGCAGGAAATGAAATTCAATGGGAAAATGCATGGATATATGAGAATGTATTGGGCAAAAAAGATACTTGAATGGAGCTTTTCTCCCGAGATTGCATTAAAACATGCTATTGCATTAAATAACAAATATGAAATAGATGGAAATGACCCCAATGGATATACTGGTATCGCATGGAGTATTGGGGGCGTTCATGATCGACCTTGGTTCGAAAGGCCTGTTTTTGGTCTAGTTCGTTATATGAGCTATAATGGTTGCAAATCTAAGTTTGCTATTAATGATTATATTAATAAAAATTCTTATATTTCTGAGAGCAATGGTTCAGTCAAAAATTAATAAAATTTTACTATTATTTTTTATGAGTATTCTTTGGAATTGCGCTGGAAACCAACAATACAAAAATAATTTTTTGGAAGGTGAAATTCCTAATGCTTGGTCATCACCTTTACCAGAAACAGAAGTTTTTACTGGCACTTGGTGGTCAGCTTTTGAAGATGAAAAAATGACGGAAACCTTATATTTATTCCGAGAAAAAAGCCCTGATCTTCAATCTGTTTTACAGCAACTAAAATCGGCAAAAAATTTGGCAATAATAAATGGCGCAGGGTTTTTCCCTTCCTTAGGATTAAACGGATCGAGTAGTACAGGACAACAAAATTTATCAGGATTTGGTTTTTCTGATCTTTTTTCCGATGGTCCTGGTTTAGGTCAAGACACAATCTCTAACCAGGCATCAAATGAAGTTATTAGTTTTGAATCAGACAGCTATGGTTTGAATCTTTCTCTGCAATGGGAAGTTGACATTTGGGGAAGAGCATTGAACAGTCGAAAAGCAGCATTTAAAGATTATGCTTCAGCTGAATATGATTTGGCTTACTTATCTTTTTCATTGCTTACTCAATTTGTGCAAGCATACTATGTTACGGTTGAGGCACGTCAACAGTTTGATCTTTCCCAAAATACTGTGATAGCACTTGAAGAAGTTTTAGCTTTAGTGGAAGTCCGATTCAAAGAAGGGCTAAGATCATCTCTAGATTATAGA
>MDTE01043908.1_pt1 | contig 14835 bp, 24 predicted proteins | sample 811231 | NCBI WGS metagenome assembly MDTE01 (sample SAMN05326651, study PRJNA326480) | marine metagenome | isolation source: seawater | place: Indian Ocean: Red Sea | collected 2010 | reverse complement strand
GCACGAGTCATACCTGCACCAGACTTCGTAGAACGGAAGTTCTTCTTATTTCTAGCAGGCATTTTACTTCTTCTTCTTTTTTGTGCCACGTCTTTTCCTTTTTACTATAGTTTTTACATTTGTGGGTTTACCGCCCGGGTTACCTGCTCTACGTTTACGTGTTACTGCACTACGCCTTTGAGCAGCTGTCATACTACGGGCCTTGGACCGTGGTACGCATTTCGGATATGCACGTTTACTTTTCTTAGCCGATTTACGACCGCAAGCTTGATACCTACCCTTTTTCTTAGGTGCACCAATGTCCACCCAATCGCCTTTTTTGCCTTTACCAAACCAAGCAGTAAGTCCACCTTTTGGTTTAGTATTAGCCATTATGCACTTCTATATCCGCCGCCACGTTTTTTGTACGTACGTACTAACCAACCGTTAGCGTATGCAGAAGGATAAACTTTAAATTTACGTTTAGCCTCAGCCTTTACTCTAGCATATAACTGAGGATTAGTTGGCTTAGCGCCACCTTTTTTAGCAGTCCTTCTTTTTCTTTTAGCTCTTTTTTCTGCCATTATGCACCTACCTGTTTTTGCGCCTTCTTGTGCGCTTGTCTAAATGTATCACCCATAAGCATTCTACGTTTCATATACTTCATATGTTTTGTAGAGTGATGCTTAGCATGACGTCTCATAGCTCCTTCTTGGCGTTTAGTCAATTTTCTTTTTTTAACCTTCATAGAAGGTTTTTTCCTTGTTCTGGGCACTGTTACTTAGTTTTATTTGCTTTTTGTAGAGCTTTTAAAATATCAGTAGCTGAGCCACGAGTCATACCTTGAACATCAGGGAACTGAGACAGATCATTTGGTTGAGTAGGCTTAACAGGGTCATTAGCGCTATTAGGAGTACCTTGAGGAGTTAACTTTTTATTAACTACGTTCATACCCGCTTCTTCGCTAATTACTGGTTTGCCATATTCCATTTTTCTATTTGCCATGTTTACCTCACTTAAAAATAATTTTTTAAACTTTGCCAATAGTCTTTTAATTTAAGAACTATTTTATCGTGCAATTCTGGGCACCTCACTCGTATAAACTCGTTAGCTACAAAGATTGCTGCACCAATTGCTAATATACCTAATATAATATCCATATCTTATTTTACCTCATTATCGTCGTCTTTCAAAAAAGACCTTAGTTTTTGTGCCTTCTCCTCAGCTGTGTCAGCATGTAGTTCTGAGTCTACAATCTTCTCTAACTTTAATGTATCAATTTTTTGGTTTGATATATAACGCCACGTGTAACCGTCATCGTTGTACACCCCAAATACTGTTTGTGAAAACCCTACTTTTATAATAAGTGCGGTATTACCATCTAAAATTACTTTATCACCTTCTTTGAATGATGACGTCAAACGGAAAGTAGCACCTTTTACAAAGCCTACTGCCCAGTCTTTAAGAGCTAAACCAACTAATAAAGTTAGTACAAACCCTATAAACTCAATATAAAAATCATTTAACGTAAGTTCAAACATAGTCATATCATACATAATCTAATGTAGTATTCTCCATAAGAAATTCAAAAAATTTTCTAAAATCTTCTTTTTTAAGAAAAGGTACATTGTTTTTTATGTGTAATTTTCGATACTCAGTATACGCTATTTCCAATTGTTCTTCGGTATATAGAATCATGGGCTGGGCCACTCTACCTCATTTACTTTTGTGTCGTCATTATATTTAGCAGGTAGGTCTCTAACCTTCTGCCTAAACACTCGGTACTTTTCTTTATCTGCGTCGCTTAAAGGACAGTCTGGCAGTTGTGTCCAATCTGTGCTTTTTAATACATCTCTACACCACGCTCTAATGTACGGCATTATCTCAACTACATCATCTAAAGTTTGATTAGTTGTTAATACAATTTCGTAACCCATTATGTTGTTAGCCCCTGTACTGTGTACTGTAAAGAATTAAAGGAAGGATTTAGAACACCAAGAGTTAAAGCTCCCAAGTCTATTCTGTATTTTGTTTCTGACCTTAAGTTTGATACAAAACTTACATACATAGGGTTTAATACCACAGCAACACCCTGTCTAAAATTACTTAATTGAACCTCACCTTCATTAGCGTCTAAAGCATAACTCGTCGCTGTGGTTCTTGCGTAAAGACTCATATCACCATTGTGGTTACTAGAAGTACCTTTTATAGCGTCTATGCTATCCTCATGTATCAATAAACATATAGTATCAGTCCAGTAAGGTTGACTAGCATTTGGAAAAGTACTTGGTAAAGAACTACTAGGATTATCATAAGTTGCACCAAACCTACGGGCGGCTATGGTTATTAAATAAGGTTTTTTACCCCCTCTAGAATGTACTGCAGTAGTGAAATCAAAAGTTCCAGCTACGTGTGTTGAAGTAAACGCCTGAGTCATAACACTACCAGTGGTTGGGTGAACAGGTGTACCCACAGTATGATTACCAGAATCGCTGCCTGAGCTTAAAAAAGAATGGTTTGCAAGCTCATTGTATGTACTAGCAAAACTAATACTTAAGTCTGTAGCAAAATCACTTGTTAAAATAATAGACGTTTTACTAAACTTTTTTAAAGTGTTTTCTTCTCCTACTTGGTCAGTAATTAATTGGTTTGGTGCAATAATCTTAACAGTAGGATCTCCAGCTGTAATACTAAAATCATTTACTGTGTTTGCACTAGATACAATATTACTCTCTTCTAAATCTCTAAGAGTAATATTACGATCTTTTGGATTACCTGCACTACCTGATTTTATTCTTAAATGGCTGTCTACCGATTTAAGGTAATTTCTTAACTGTGGGTCTAAGTTAGTAGGTAAGGGCGGTAAAGACGGTACCTTTGTATTACCAGTAGCCATTAGATAGCCCTCAATTCATCTATAGATTCCCCAATACATATTTCATGAACCGGATTTGCACTAGTAACTTCTACTTGATATACCTTATGGATACCTGTGGGTAAACGTAGTATAGGTTCTTGTATCTGCGTAGCACTAAAAGAAGTAGGCGCAGAACCTGTAGCACTGTATACAGAACCAGAAGCTGTAATCGTAGCGTCAAATATTTCTGTACCATCCCCAAATACTTTTACTGTTACTCCTGATCCTGCGTAGGAATCGGCCTCTACTTTTACAAAGTTCATACTAGCGGGTTTAGGTAATACAAATTCTTTAGTTTTAAAAGTAAGAGTCCTACTAGTGTCGTGGTCAGCAAAAGTCTCTGTTGTGCAATTTCCAGAAGATGGTTTGTTTACAAGATGTAATTGGTTAGTATCTGGATCTGTAAAAAATCCAGTTGTTAAATGTGTGCTAAGAGCACTTACAGTCGTAAGAGAATTAAGTTGTCCACGGGGATCAAAAATAAAACCTTGAGAAGGGGTAACCCCGTTATTAGTAATTTTAGCTACGTACTTTCCTTCGTGGTTACCTGCAGCATATGCTGCATCTAAATAGCTACCTTGCCACTGACTAGTACTTAACAATTGTTCTGTAAGCATAGTTACCTGACCATTCTCTATTCCCACTAAACCATCAGCAGAAGGATAAATAGCATAAGCCCCCATATCCACTAACCCTTTTTTATATAATAGAGGTTCAGCTGCTTCTACTCTTTGCAAAACCATACCTTGTGGATCTGTACCTGATGCAACATACCCTGTACCTTTTGTACCTATAAACAACAAACCCCCCGCCATACACATACCAACAATCTCATCCTCAAGTGTTACACGGTACGCAACAGGCCAAGCGTGTGGTAAAAAAGGTTCAGAAAAACAAAGTCGTTTACCACTAAAGCCAGCAAAAACACCATTACCAATAGCAGTTAAACCTTTCATTTGCCCGTTTGGGTATAAACTAGAGTCATCATCGGGCGGAGCTATCCAAAAAGTAGAAGGGATTACTTCTCCTAATTGATCATTATTTTTACTATCTGTGTAGCTAGTGGTTGCCATAGATACCTCTGCAACAAACTGAAAATCAGTAGTATTAGAACCAGTGTTAGAACGGTATATACGTTTAGTGCCTACAGAACCACCACCATAGTTAGTGTCACTTTTAGCAGCGGTTGTGGATAGGTTACTTACTACAACTGACTGACCGTCTACTTTTGTTACCACATTTGAAACAACAGAAGGCGGACCTTCCTCACCAAACGCAGAAACAAAAGTGTATACGTATGCAGTGCTGTATTTAATTTGAGTACCATCGTCTGTACCTGTGGGAGTAGCAGCGGCTGGCGTGGCTGCAGGAGCTTCGATACCTAATCTAAAAGAACTACGCGGGTATGCACCTGACCCACCAGTGGTAATTTGTGTAGAACTTGCCATACGTGGAAAAGTTTGTCCTGTCCAATACAAACGATCAAAAGCATCGTCTGCGACTGGTCCGGGAACTACATCTACATCATCATCAAATTCAAGATTATATGTAGTGCCACCAAATTTATATTGGTAATAACTGGTTATAGTGCTTGCATTTAGAGTAGCTCCACTAGAATTAGCGTTTAAAGGAGTTAAATTACCTGGGTCTAAATTAACATTTTCAGCCGTAACCCCTACTTCATTTGGAAGTAATCTGGGTTCTATTTTTGGGGCAATGCCATTAAATGCAATTAATTTAAAGTACACTTTTAGTCATCTCCTCTGGCTACTTTCTTTTGCTTTTCAAAAGTTCTGAGTCCTGCCATTCCGAGCATCGCCATAAGTATGGTAGACAATTGAGTAAAATCAAACTCTGGCATGTCTACTTTTACACCAGATAGTGCAGCAATCCACTCACCTACAGGTAATACAATAAAATGTACCATCATTGCAATTGAGCAACCCCAACCTACAGACGGACGCCAACCGGCAACAAACCAGTTTTTGCTAGCTGCTTCGATTTTATTTACTTCAATCTGTGAAAGATTAGCTGTTTGTAGTTGTGTCTTGAGCTCATGCTCAAGTTTCATCTTTAGGTTTTTATCAGCAACGAACTTGTTTAGAACACTGCCAGCTATACCTACTACTGAGTTTGTTATTGGATCCGCCATAAATACCTCCTATGTGCGTAAAAAATATACTAATAATCCTATTCCTGCGGCTACAACGATCCACATAAATCTCTCTATGAATCGTCCTGTATTAGAATTGACATTGGATTGTGACTCTACATCGTCTAGACGTTGTTCTATCTTATCCATTCTAATAAAAAACCTATCGTTCTGCCTTAATACGGTAGCTACTCGTTCTTCAATACGAGCAATAGACACAACTGCGTCTGCCAGTCGGTCTAGTTTTTCTTCTATTTTCTCTAGTCTTTGCTCTTGTGTGTCACTCATAACTCCAAACCCAAGGTCTTGGTCTGGTGCTAGTAGCTTCTAAAGTGTCTAGATGTATAAATCTAGAATCGCCATGTTGTTTCACACCAAGCCCGGTTATACCGTGTTTTAACGCTACTTCTATACACTTTAAGGCATCCGCGCCTCGTATAAGTATATCTACAGCCTTGCCACTTGCGTGAGCTCCTGGTTGTGATTTTTTTGCTTCTATAGGATGCGTTGGATCTCTATAGGCACTTGTTATTATAAACGGAATTCCTACTTCTTCACGTATTTTTTCAAGAGTTTCCATAAACTCTGGGTCCATTTTGCATATCCCAGTATGTTTGCACTTGAGTTCGTCTTCAGTAAAATATTTCCACATATTTAATTATAAAATTTTTTTCTAAACTCTTTCCTTAATTTTTCTTCTTCTTTTACTTTTTGATAGAATTTTTTATCTATCTCTTTTGTATTTAATTTTAAAGCCATTCGCCTTCTTCTACAGGATAACGAACATATCCTTTAACCTGTTGTATTTCTAAAGTATTTTTATCATAGACAAGCCCATAAATCCAAATAAAGTCATCTTCTCTACTTTCTGGTATAGGAAAGTCTAAACCTTTTTTTTCACAAAACTCTTTCATAAGTTCTTTAGTAGTTACAAAAAAGACATCGTATTGATCTGCTTCTGTACCATCTTCATTAAATATTTTTGCAAAAAAGAAAGAATTATATTTTAAAGAATACACAGGCACTTTTGGTCTAGGAATAAAAGTATCAGGATGTTTTTGATAATTACTTGTAAATTCATTATCTTCAATAACAAGCTTTAACTGTTTCTTTGCAGTAACAACATTGTATTTAATAGAATACCAAACATGATATTTATAACCAACATCAGGTACTTTAAATTCATCTAATAATTCTTGTGTGGGTAAATTATAAACATTGTACCAACTGTAAGTTTTTTCATGGGTGTAGGGCGGTCTTAGAGGGGCATTATCATGTGCTGTATAAGTACCAATAATGTTAAATCTATTTTGTTTCCAATCTTGATCTTTTCCAAAAACTTTCTCTACTTCCTCTATAAGTGGTTGAGCTTGATGTAGTCCAGTATTGTAATCAGTTCTAACTAATTCTTTATTTACATAAACTTCATCATAAGTTTTTGTGCTTTTAGGAACAGCAAAATCTTTTTCAATACCTTCTCCTAAATCCCCCTCACTTGCTGATACTAATGTTGATGTCTCTAAAAAAGAACTATATTCATGTGCTTCCCAAAGGCTTTTTAGATATTTAATATCTTCTTCCTTTACATAAGTACCATCTTCTTTTTGTATTAAAACATTCTTACTATCTTCTTTATTAAATTCCATATAACAAGGTTCCTTACTTATGGGGTATACAACACGTAAGGTTAGTCTTTGAAAAAGACCATTATCATCTTGATCTAAAGTCACTCCAGTCTTTTCGCTAGTATAAAGTTCTCGTTTTAATTTAATTTCACTCATTAACTTCTTTTAAACGTTACTGTAATATTATTATTTGCCGGTGGAAAAGGACCCATAGAGCTGGTGCTAAGACCACTTATTGTTCCACTCGCATTACTTAGATCTGCTGGAATATTGGTCCAATTCCAAGTAGAGTGAGCGAATCCACCATGAGTAGTTGAAGAATAATTAGCAGCCGACCTTTGCAAAGTATATCCGTTTATTACCACAGATTTAAAAGAAGTATCAGAATTAGAGATATTTAGGGAAGCAACATATAAGTGTATGGTTCCTGTAGTACCTGCTGTAGGTGTAACTGAACCTAACATAGCTAGGCCATGTATTACATTGCCACCAAAATAATTAGCATTACTTGTTGAAGATAACGAACCTATATTATTAGTACTGGTACCAAACATAGGTTGAGAAGCACTAGTAGTTAAAAATCCTTTAGCAGCATTACCAAAAGTACTATACCCTACTGTACTTGTATGGTTAGTGTGTCCTACGGTCATTGTTGTAGCAAAATCTGCTACAGAAGCAGACGCACCAAACCACTCACTAAAAGCCATTTGAACCGCAGAACCTTTAGAAATTAATCCTCTTATATCTGCGTCATTAATTGATACTTGAGACCCGCTTGATCCGCCAACCTCAACATGCATTTGGTTTAGGGATATAGAATTTCCTGAACTCGGTAGAGCCATTATTTACCCTCTAATTCTTTGACTCTAGCTTCTAATTCTTTAATAGCCTCTACTAATAATCCTACAGTATTACCATAACGAATAGCTAAGTGTTCTTCTGCTACTTCGCCTTCTTTCTCGTTTGCAATAGTTTTAGATGTATAGACTGCCTCTGGCAATACTTTTTCTAAATCTTGTGCTATTAATCCTGTAAGTCTGTTGCCATCAGATTTTAAGTCATAAGTAATACCTTTAAGTTGTTTTACTTTATCTAGAGCGTTATCAATGACTTCTATGTTTTCTTTTAGTTTTATATCAGAAGGAGTTCCATAAGCCGTGATATTTTGATTTACAATTAAATTACCGCTAATATCAAGACTCATTCTTGCAGTCATAGAGTGCACATTAGGTGCAGCAACTGCTGCTGCGGTATACCATGTATGTTGCCCATTATATTGACCATACAAAGAGGCCCCAAGCGTACCTGACATGGCAACTCTTTGGTCAGAATTATTTAAATGTGAATTATTTTGTAAATCTGTAGTCAAACCTGAATCAGCAAACAACATAGCTGCTCTACCTACTTGAAGTCCTTTTTCTGTTGCATGAATATCATTTCTTAGAGTTGAAACTGGAGTAGAGCCGATACCAACATTACCATTAGAATCTATTCTCATTCTTTCTGTTGAAGAACCACCTGTTGCTTGTGTAAGAAACTGTATTGCTGCACAATCAGCTTGTCCATCTGTATGAGCTTGTATTGTAGCTAAGTCCGTATCGGTATTATTACCAAACATAACACGACCTAAACCTTGGTCTCCATTAGAGTCATTTCTTCTTATTTGTATACCATGACCACCACCACTTGCTGGGGTTTCTATTTGAAGTAAATCATCAACATGACTTGCAGTATCATTAATGATAACTTTTCCATCTGCCAACATATTTACAACAGAATTACCATTATTAGTAAAAAGCTGTAAATAACCTGATGTTGAAGAATTACCAAGAAAAGAATTGTGTCCTGCTTGATTAAATAATAAATTTGCATCTGAGGTTTTTATATCATGTGTTGCATTAGTCGCATGAAAAACTGTTAGTTGTCTGCTTGGCGAACTTGTGCCAATACCAACATTTTCACTGCTATCAATAGTAATAGCAGTAGCATTACTGTTATCTACGATCCCAGGAGTGCTTGATAACTCAACAGGTACTTTAGTATTAGCCATCTTGTTTTTCCTCTGTTAAAGATGTTTTTAATGTATCTATAAATACTTTATTAGCAGCAGTTGCTACATCAATATCTTTTTTAGACTGATTAATTTTTACTTGCTGTTCCTGTATTAAAGATACAAGATATTTTTGTTCATCAGACATCGTATCTAAGTCGTAGTCTTTACCATCTAGGTTAATTTTATTATCCACTTTCTAACTCCTTTAGTTTTGTTTTTAGTTGTGCTTCTGTAGTCATAGCATCAACATCATTTGTAATATCTCTAAGTCTTTGTTTTTCAGCTACTATATCTGCTGTATCAGTACCCGCTTCTAAAGCTCTTTGAAATAATACATCTTGTGCTTCTAATAAAGGCTTTCGATCTAGCCTTAATTTTTCTTTTACTAGCTCTTTTGCTTTTTCTATATCTACAGTTATCACTTTATTTCTCCGTATTGTCTGGGTGAAAAGGGTCATCTGCAAACATAAAATGTTTATCACCAACCCCATCTATTAATAGTTTCTCATCGACTGTCCAAGCGTCTCGAAAAGTTGGGTCTTCAGGGACTTCGTTGCTGTTAATAATCTTGTAAGGTTTACCTTCAGGGACATCTTTTTTTGCGATTTCTTCTACCGTATGAGATTTTAAAGCATCCTCAGTAGGCCATAGAATCATAACCCCGCCATCATCTTGTTTATAAATTATAAATTTTTCTTCCATTTTATCTCACTATTATCGCGTTATATTCCGCACCACCATCGTTAGATATACTCACACTACTTGCACCCCCACTTGGCCCATAAGCTAAATCAACGTAAGTTACATTGTTAGTATTATTTATATCCATACTCGCACTTTGTGGGTTGTGGTTAGCAACCCCTATAGCCGTAGCTGATACAGCATAATATAAATCTGGCATACTATCACTAAAGTTCATTCTATATCTTCCAGCAGCGATATAACCAACACTGGATACATTACCCGAACCATTTACTTGTCTATTACCGGTTCCGCTTGTACTACCTTTAAATCTGACCCATGCTCTAACGCCGTATGCTACCATTAAAGGAGCACCGCATCCTGAGTCAAATCTTAAATTACCAGAAGTATCAAGTTGCATAGTATTCTTTTGATTTAGACCATCATTTTGTAGTTGATACCAATTAAAAGTTCCACGTGCTGATGAACTACCCCAAGACCAACTTCTAGCACCATCATTAACATAATCTAATGCTGTAGCATTAAAAGTGTAAGTTCCTGCTGTACCAGGAGAATTTATGGCAAATAATGATACAAGCCCACCATTAACTGCAAGTTTCTGAGTTGGTGCGGTAGTGCCAATACCAACATTTCCAGAAGAATTAATTCTCATTTTCTCAGTAGAACCAATATTGAATTGCAAAGATGAGCCGTCTATTTCAAAAGGGGAACTGGCATTTGCCGCATCATTGAAACAGTTTAGTTTCACACCACCTGTAACTGATGTTGAGTTTTGGAATGCTAAGTTTGCGTCTGCCTGTGTCTTTACTTGTAAGGTTGCTACAGGGCTAGTCGTTCCTATTCCAACCTGCTCACTACTGTTGATTGTAATAGCCGTTGCATTAGAACTGTCGGATATTCCGGTATTTAGTAAACCTCTTGATACTTTTGTGGTTGCCATATTATCCCTCTAGTTTTTCTATCCTAGACTTTAAGTCGTCTATTATTGTTTGTTGTTCTTGGATTGCTTTCACTAATACAGGTATCATTCCGTCTTTATTTAGACTTTTACAATCTTCTATGTTCTCATCTTTATAAGTGCCTACAAGTTGTTTTAAAGATGTAGTTTCAACTTCTTGAGCAATAAAACCAAGTTGGTTATTTCCTTTACTATTTTTCCAATCAAAGCTAACTGGTCTTAATTCTTTTATTGCATCTAAACCGAGAGTTATGTCTGCTATATTGTCTTTTTTTCTTTCATCAGATAATTGTGAAAGAGTACGATAATAAACAGTGCCATGATAACTAACAAAAAATTCATATTCACTATTAGTATTGTCGTAAACAAAATAGGTTTCATCAATTGTAGAAGCATCTCCTGAACAAAACATTTGTCCACGGTTACCACTTTTTCTAAACATGATCCCGTCTAAACTATTAATATTATCAGTAGTTCCACCTATTAAAACAGTATTATTAGCATCACCCTTAAAATGCATCTCATTTCTACTATCGGTAACATTAAATATTGACATACCAACCCCTGTCGAGTGCTGTAATGAATATGTATCATAACCACTTCTACTCAACACAAGTCCATCACCAGCGCTTACAATATGTAAATTACCAGATGGACTTGTAGTTCCAATACCAACATTACCACCATTAAAGTAAGAAACACCATTACTATCAAATCTTATATCTTCGTTCTGCGAAGTATCGTGAATACTTAGTCTGCCATGTCCTGATATTTCTGTAACTGAAAATAAATTGTTCTGTGTTGAATCATCACTACCACTTTTTAAAACTCTTAGTGCTGTAGATGTTGCACCTGTAGAAAGAATCTCACAAGGTACTATAGGAGTTATACCTACACCTATTTTTGTTGCTTCTAGTCCTGAAGAATCAATAATCACCCGTTCAGTACCGCCAGTATCAAAACGTATTTTGTCTTCATCAGAACTTTCTTCTACCTGAACTTTTGTATCAGCATCAGTGTCACTTAAGATAGAAGAGGTGTTAATTGCAAGTTTAGTAAAAACAAGAGCTTCAACTGCTACCCCGGTTGGTGGTGCAGTGCTAAAAGTTAAGGTAGTACCTGAAATGCTAAAATTACTTTTACTTTGATAAACACCATCAAAAAATACTTGCACACTGTTTTCATTTATAGGTTCAACAGGTAAAGTCAAAGTAGTATCACTGTTGTCACCAGTCATAGTAGCAAGAGCTACATTACTAGCACTACGTGATCCTTTTATAGAATATACAGTAACTACTCTTCCCGAAGCAGGAGCAGTAGCTAAAGTTAAAGTAGTACCAGAAACTGAAAAAGTATTATGTGCTTGAAAAACACCATCAATAAAAACTACTAAATCATTCTCATTAGCTACTTCATCACTTAAAGTAAAAGCTGTAGTGGAGTTGTTAGAAGTAGTAAAAATATTAGTATGAACAGTATTGTCACTTCTAATTTCATCAACTGTGCCAGAAGTAAATCTTAATTCTGCTTTATCTCCTGAACTAAAAGCTCTAGCAGTAGTACCTTCTTGAGCTCTAATTACAGTTAAATCTATGTTACCTGAAGCTCCTGAGCAAGAGGTAACTTTTAGTATTTCATTATTAGTTTCGTCATCTAGGGTTAGCAAGAAAAAAGTTCCTGCTCCTGACAAATTTACTGCGGGGAATACGCTACCTTCCGTGACCGGAATAGTGGTTGTGGAGTTATTTACTGCACTTGATAGTGTAGTTTTGGCATTGTTTTTAAAAACAATTCCCACAGCGAAACCTCCTTAGCTTAACTAACTGTCACTGTCCAAGTGACTGTCATACTGTCTTGTGCACCTTTGTTTACAACTGAAAAAACTGTTCTACATAGCATAGTACCACCAGAGCTAGCATTTAAAATAGCTGCTTCGGTTACGGCACCAGTACCAGTTCCTGCTGGAAAAGAAGCTACATAAGTAACTACAGCATTAGAAACAGTTGTGCTTGTTAATGCAACTCTACCTAGTTGGTTACCTAGAGCAGTATCACTTGCGGCAGCAGCGGTACTTCCAGATCCTATAGCCATGTGTGACATAGCCGTTGCGGTAGCATCTTTCATACGAGAAGCTACATAGCCTTTACCAGCAGTAACAACTAAGTTATCAACTTCTTGTATGATTTTACCGTTAAGGGAAATAGCTAATTTACCCTTAAGTTTTAAACCATCATTTATCATGAATATTCCTCAATTAAATTTAACTGTTCAATACATAAGTGTTTAGTGTGCTTGTGTTAAGTACACTAGAAGCACCCAAAATTAGGGCTACCTGTATAGACTCGGATATTGTAGCACTATCGCTAGGCGTTGTGTCAAAACTTATTGCTAAGACTTCTGATACAGTAGCTGAATCAGTTGGCCCTAAGTTAAGAATAAAGTTTAGAACCTCTGAAACATTTACAATATTGTTTTTATTTACGCCAGACTCTGTAGCTAAAGCATCACTTGCACTCGCAGTATCATCTAAAGCATACCCATCTGCAAACGCACGAACAAAAGTTATTACATCGGCATAGTTTTCACTCATTGTCACAGTATCAGAAGGGTTCCTACCGAAATCGCTAACGTAGTTTTCACCGATGTTAGCCGAATCTGACAGAGGTTTGCCGACGTTTGTAGCATGAGTTTCACTAATTGTTGGAGTTTCAGCTAGTGCTTTACCTAAAAGATATCCTAAAGATTCTGTTATAGTGGGTGTATCACTAAAATCTCTAGAATATGCAACTAGCCTAGAAAAAACTTCACTTATCGTAGGGGAATCAGCTAAAGCTTTACTTGTGTTTAGTATTGCTTCTTCACTCATAGTCGTTGTGTCAGATACTCCTTTGCCTAAACTATAAACTTGGTTTTCACTTATGACTATAGTTAAGGCTTTATCTTCTTGATATCCCGGAGCAAAGTATAAATTTTTAGAATCAGCATCTAATAAAATATTTGCTGCAGCTAAATTAACAAAATCAACTCGATAATTTAAATTTATAAAATTAGTAAGCGCTTTAAGATTAGAAAATACTGTGACTTGTTGTAAAGAGTCAGTATCTACAACAGCGCGTAACTCAGAATAAGATAGTGTTGCTCGTAATGCCATTAATCAAAGTCATCACGCACTTGAAATTTTATTAAATCTTGTACTTTTTGCACACCACCACCACTGGTTGTGTGTTCTATTTCACCTTCAAAAGTACCCGCAGTTGTCCAAGTAGAGTTAGGAAAAGCTACTGTAACCTGCCCGTTTGCTGCGCTTGTAATTGTAGCCGTAATTGTACTTAACACAGAAGTAGATCCTACTTCACGTATTCTAAAACGTACCGTACTACCAGTAAGATTTATTGCCGCCCACGTAGTATTATCCTCTGCATCTAAAGTTTTACCAGCAGCTGCGGTGTTACTGTCTTTTAGTGTAAAGTTCAACTCAGGTAGAGTATCACCTACTACTAATTTAATTGTTGATGAATAAGCCATAATTTACCTCATTATATATTATTAGTATACGCTCGCAAAACCCGGTATAAAGTCCTTAGTCTGCACATCACCTTTTACTAAATCTTCAAATCTTTGTGCTGTTGGGCCCAGTAAACTTGTGTAAAACTCATCACCAAATCTACCTGCTTCAAACATAGGGAACAGCATAGTGTATGCCCCGAACACCCCAGAACGGTCAGAGGCCTCTAATAGCCACTCACCATAACCCATATCATTTGTTCTAAATTTACTAGAATCAAAACTAAACGCTTCAGTCCTATCATTAAAATCTACAGCACTCGATATAGGTGAAAGGAAGTATTTTAATAGTTCTCGTAATTCCATACCAATCATCGCTAACGGTAAAAGTGCAGTCGAGGCAAATATAGCTGGCATTGCTGCTGCAGATATCTTACCTTCTCGATTAAATGTGCTTTGTGTATTTCTAATTACACCACCTATGATGTTTTTACCGTACGCATAGAAGAATGATTTAAGTTGGAATATCAAAGCTGTATATGGATTAGAAGCCCATGCAGGTCTTTCTGCAGCATTTGGACGTACAATTGATTCTTCAGTAAATCTAGCTATCGCATCTTGTACCGTTTTATGTTGTGGGTCACTAAAGTCCCAACCAGACTTTTGTGCTGCTTTTATCTGTTCTGCAGTTACTCCTAATTCAGCTAAGTATTCTTTTGATTTTACAGAGTTATCATTAGCGTGTTTAGTTAGAAACTGCCTACCCATACCTGCAGCATATATTCTAGTAAAGTTTGTATACCACTCTAACCCTGTGTATTTAAAAAACTGTTGAGTGTAATACTTTGTACCTTCTGTCATATACCCTAACTCACCAGCATTAATATACATCTGAGATATAGAATCAAAACCAATAACACCTACATCACGAGCAAACTGCTCCAT
>MDTE01106529.1_pt1 | contig 14840 bp, 17 predicted proteins | sample 811231 | NCBI WGS metagenome assembly MDTE01 (sample SAMN05326651, study PRJNA326480) | marine metagenome | isolation source: seawater | place: Indian Ocean: Red Sea | collected 2010 | reverse complement strand
TGGAATTGTGATATTAGATAAAATCAGTGGTAAGGCTATTGCAAGAGTTTTAGCATCAATATCTGAAAAGATTGTTTTCAACAAATTTACCTAATTTTGAATTTCTATCATATCAAAATCAGATTTAGTGGCTCCACATTCAGGACATACCCAATCATCAGGTATATCTTTCCATTTTGTTCCAGGTTTTATGCCATCTTCAGGCCAACCTTCGTTCTCATCATATATTAGGCCACAAATTAGACAAAGATATTTTTTCATAATTTTATAAAGTGTAGTTTCTCATATATAATTAATAAACCCAATTAATAATTTTACTTATCTATGAAAAAAAATAATATTTTAAACGGTTTATATCCAATTACAACATCACAATATAAATCTGATTTAGATTTTATTAATATTACAAAAGACCTTATAAATTCAGATATAAAGATTATTCAATTTAGACCATCAAATCTATCTTTCAAAAGAAGAAAATATCTCATTAAATCAATTCATCGAGAATGTATGGATAGAGATGTAAAATTTATTTTAAATAATAACTATGAATTATTAAAATATGTTGATGGTGCTGGTCTACACATTGGTTCTAATGATATAAATTTAATAGAAGCTAGAAAATATTTAGGTAAAAAAATTATAATTGGCGTATCTTGTTATAACTCAATTGATAAAGCTATATGGGCAGAGAAAAATGGGGCAGACTATGTTTCGTTTGGTTCCATATATCATTCTAATACAAAAAAAAATGCAACTACTTGTAGTCTAGACACGTTATATAATGCCAAAGAAAAAATCAAAATACCAATATGTGCGATAGGTGGTATTAATTGCTATAATATAATTGAAGTAATGAAGAAAAATCCGAGTATGATTGCAATGATTTCAAATATTTATGATTCATTAAATCCTAAATTAGAGTTAAATCATATATTTGAGATAATGAAATACTATGAAAAAATCAAATCATCAATTTAGTCAAGCTAAAAAATATATACCGGGTGGTGTTAATTCACCTGTTAGATCATTTAAAGCAGTTAATTCTTCCCCTTTTATAGTAAGTAAAGCAAAAGGCTCATTGCTTTATGATGTTGATGGAAAAAAATATATTGATTATGTTAATTCGTGGGGTTCTCAAATTTTAGGTCATACTAATTCAAAAATTGTGAAAACAATTTCTACTACAATGAAAAATGGTCTTTCGTATGGAGCGCCATGTAATAATGAAATTTTGTTAGCTAAACAAATCTGCAAAATTTTTCCATCAATAAAAAAAATTAGAATGGTTAATTCGGGAACTGAAGCTACAATGAGCGCTATAAGATTGGCTAGAGGTTTTACAAAAAAAGATAAGATAATTAAATTTGATGGTTGTTACCATGGGCATGGGGATTCTTTTTTAATTAAATCAGGATCAGGAATGTTAACATTAGGTAAACCAAACTCTGCTGGAGTAACTAAATCTGTAGCTAAAGATACTATATCAATACCATATAATAATATTCATATAGCAGAAAAAATTCTTAAAAAAGATCATAATATAGCTTGTATAATTATAGAACCTATTGCTGGTAATATGAATTTTGTTAGATCCGATAAAAACTTTTTAAAACAACTTCGCGCTTTATGCACAAAATATAAAATTGTTTTAATATTTGATGAAGTCATGACTGGATTTAGAGTTAAATTAGGTGGAGCTCAAAGTATATACAACATAGAGCCTGATATAACAACTCTTGGTAAAGTAATTGGAGGAGGTTTACCTATAGGAGCTTTTGGTGGTAAAACCAAAATAATGAATTATTTGTCACCAGAAGGAGAAGTTTATCAAGCAGGTACCCTTTCTGGTAACCCACTTGCTATGGCAGCAGGGCTAAAAACTTTATCTATAATCACACAAAAGAATTTTTATAAACAACTTAATAATAAAGCGGGTTATCTTTTTGATGATTTAAATGAATATTCAAAAAACAAAAAATTAGCCATAAGTGCAGATTACGAAGGTGGAATGTTTGGTTTGTATTTTAATAAAAATAAAAATATAAGAAACTATGATGATATACACCAATGTAATTTAAAATTATTTATAAAATTTCATAAATACATGATAAAAAAAGGTATTTTTTTTGCTCCATCTATATTTGAAGCTGGTTTTATATCTTCTTCACATACATTAAAACAATTAAAATACACAAGAGATTGTATAAAAAAGTTCATCGACTATTATCTAGTAAAATAATTTGTACATCAGCTACATTTGTACCAGTAGGTCCGGTTTTATATAAAGAATCAATTTGGTCTAAAAACGTATATGAATCATTATTATCTAAATAAGTATTTATGTTTAAATTATTTGAAATATATTTTTTTATAGAAGAAGAATCTATGATACCTCCAGCAGCATCTGTTGGACCATCAATTCCATCTGTACCAACAGATAATAACAACCAATCAGTATTAGATGATATTTGTTTATATTCTGACAGGAAGGCTAATGAAAATTCTTGATTTCTTCCACCTTTCCCTGTGCCCTTTATTTTAACCACGGTTTCTCCACCTGAAATAATTGCAATTTTCTTTTCAGTTTGTGTTTTAATTTTATTATTTACATATTTTATTAATTTTTTTGCCTCCATCTTAGCTTCACCTGTATAGTCTTCTTTTACTATAAAAGTTGTATATCCTAGATTCATCGCATTTTGTTTTAACTCTTCTTTAAAAATATTATTACTACATATAATGGAATTTTCAGTATTATGTAGAATATCAGGGCTTTCTTCTATCTGGCCAAATGAACCTTGTTCTAAATATTTTTTTATAGATTGAGGTGTTTTACTGGTTAAATTATATTTTTCTATAATTTTCAAAGCATCAGAAAAGGTAGTTATATCGGACGCTGTAGGTCCACTTGCAATAGAACTAACATCATTGTTTACTACATCAGAAATAATTAATGACAACACTTTTGAAGGATGAGCAATTTTAGATAATCTGCCGCCTTTAATTAAAGATATATGTTTTCTAACAGTATTAAGTTCATTTATATTACAACCAGATTTCAATAATAACTCAGTAAGATAAATTTTATCTTTAAGTGGTATATCATTTGGAGGTAATGATAGTAATGATGATCCTCCTCCACTTATAAGAAATAGAACCAAATCATTTTTATTAGAGTCTTTTATGTAGTTAATTACAGCTTTAGCACCTGAAATACTATTAGTATCAGGTGTTGGATGTGATGAGAAATATAAGTTAGCATCAATAGTTGTATGTTTAGTAGTATCATTTGTTACAACTATTGGTTTTTTATATATATTTTTTAAAGATATAACACCATCAATCATTGGTATTGCAGCTTTACCAAAAGCGATTGGATAGATTTTTTTAAAAGCGGAAAAATATTGATTACGTAAATTTATTTCATTTTTTACAATTTCTGTCGGTTGTAATTTACTGAGAGTAGTTGTATATATTTGATTTACATCTTGACGTAGTGTCATTTCTTAAAAAATTATACAACTTTATTTGGCAATTCTCTCTTCTCAAAAAAAGCTAAACTATTTTCAATCGCCGTATTACCCATAGCAATTCTAGTTTCTATAGAAGCACTACCTAAATGTGGAAATGAAACAACATTTTCTAATTTTTTTAATTCATCTGGTAGATTTGGTTCAGTTTCAAACACATCCAATCCTGCACCTGCTATAGTTTTATTTTTTAATGCCTTAATTAAAGCTGCTTCATCAATTATATCACCTCTAGCAGTATTGATAAGAAAGGCTGTTTTTTTCATCAAACTTAATTTGGCTTCATCAATTAAATGATATGTTTCTTTAGTAGCTGGACAATTTATTGATACAAAGTCGGCTTCTTTACATACATCTTCTATAGTATCAAGTTTGGTTGCTTTAAACTTATCAATAACATCATCTGTTATGTCAAAAGGGTCCCAAAAAACTATATTCATATCAAATCCAAATTTAGCTCTTTTGGCAAGTGCTTGACCTATTCTACCAAACCCAATAACACCAAGAGTTTTACCAGTAACTTTAGTTCCAAGTAAATGAGTAGGTCTCCAACCAGTCCATTTATTTGCACGCAATTCTCTTTCACCTTCACCTACTCTTCTAGCTGCCATTAATATTAATGACATTCCAATATCGGCAGTACAATCTGTTAAAACCGCAGGCGTATTAGAAACTGTTATACCAAGTTTTTTTGCTGCTTCTAAATCTATATGATTAAAACCCACACCAAAATTACCAATCATGTTTGCTCTTCTATTTTCCACTGACAAAACATTAGCATTAATTTTATCTGTAACTGTAGGCATCAATACATCACAATTTTGCATAGCAGTTTTAAGTTGATCTTCATTAAAAGGCACATCATCATCATTAAGTGTAACTTCAAATAATTCCTTAAGTCTCTCTTCACAAGATTCAGGCCATTTTCTTGTAACGATAGCTACTGGTTTTGACATTACTTATCTCCAGTAGGATTTTCTTGCCAATATTTACAAGCTGCGGCTGCTCCACTTCCTGGCTCAACCTTAATCCCATTATCTATCATTGCCATCTCTGCACCTGAAATTGCACCAAATAACATACATTCATTTAAATCACCTAAATGTCCTATTCTAAAAACTTTTCCAGCAACTTTAGATAAGCCAGCACCTAGCGCTAGATTATATTTATGGAATGCAGTACTTATAACTGGTTTAGCATCTTGTCCTTCAGGAACAACTATTGCTGATACTGTATCAGAATACCATTTCTCTTCTTTCGCACATAAATTCAATCCCCATCCATCTATAATTGCTCTACGGGTACCTTCAGCTAATCGATGATGTCTTTTCCATATATTCTCCAATCCTTCATCAAAAATTATATCTAAAGCTACTCTAAATCCTCTTAATAAATTTATTGGAGGAGTATAAGGTAAAAAGCCACCTGATGTTTTTTCAATCATATCTGCTACATCAAAATAGCAAGTTGGATAAGTTGAATTTTTCATTGTTTCTATTGCTTTTTCACTTACGCCTAATATCCCAAGACCAGCAGGCATCATAAAACCTTTTTGAGATCCACTAACAACACAGTCTACACCCCAATCATCCATTCTAAATTCATAACTGGCTACAGAACTTACTCCATCAACCATTAATAATGCAGGATGATTTAAGTCATCAAGTATTTTACGCACACCAGCCACATCACTTTTGACTCCAGTTGCTGTTTCATTCTGACAAACTAAAACTGCCTTAATTGAATGATCTTTATCTTCTGATAAATGTTTATGATAATTATCTAGATTTGCTCCTGTTCCCCATTCTTCTTCCATAATTATGGGTTTAAATTTAAGCCTTGCACACATATCTAGCCAAAGCATACTGAATTGCCCAAAACTCGCACCAAGTACTTTATCACCAATATTTAAAGTACTTTGCAAAGCTGCTTCCCAACATCCAGTTCCAGATGATGGAAAAAAAACTGTTTTTCCGTTCTTAGTTAATAAAACTTTTTTCAAGTCTTCTAATATGGGTTGTATTAAATCCGGTATATTTGGATTTCTATGATCTTCCATTGGGCAATGTATTGCCTGTTGTACGGCTGCAGGCACATTAGATGGTCCTGGTACAAATAAAAAGTGATATCCTGACATTTGATTTTCCTATTAAAAGTTTAAAATAACGAGATTTATATTATAATTTTAATTTCATATAGTATGCCATAATTATTTAATTTTGAAACTATATTATACTGTTTTTGGCTTCTTAATCTTATGGATATTTATACATTATATTTTTTGACAGGATCAATTGGTGGATTCGTGGGAGGGCTTCTTGGGCTCGGTGGTGGTATCATTTTTGTTCCTTGTTTATTTTTTATATTTACATTTTTTGAAATTAATAATATTTATATTATGCAAACAGCAATATGTACATCACTAGCATGTGTTTCTATATCTAGTCTTTTTGCAACTATCAAACATAATAAAAATAATTTAATTGAATGGTCTTTTTTTAAAAAAATGATAATAGGATTATCTATAGGTTCAATGATTGGAATTATTTTAATAAGCTCTATTAGTAGTATGTATGTTAAGTTTTTTTATGGTTATTTCTTAATTTTGATTTCAATATATATATTTTTTGATAAAGAAAATAAAATACAAATTAAAAAAAATAAATTTCATTTTATAAAATTATATTCTTTGTTTGTTGGTTTTTTTAGTTCAATTCTAGGTATAGGAGGAGGAACTCTGACAATACCTTATTTTAGGTATAACGGCTTATCAACTAAATCAAGTATTGGCACTTCATCAGCTTGTGCTATACCAATATCAATTCTTGGTGTAATAACAACTATAGTTATAAATAGTTATTTAAATTCAAATAATGTTTATATAGAAAATTTTATACATTTTGATAGTTTTATAATTGTAGCTTTTTCAAGTATTTTATTTTCTTATTTTGGAGCAACTCTTACTCATTTAGTTAACACTAAATTTCTAAAATCATCGCTTAGTATTGTTATGTTGATAGTAAGTTTTAGTATAATTACTGCCTAAATTAGCTTCTAAAATATTTATACCTGTTGCTTCTCGAATTGTATGAGATTTTATAATTTTACTATTATTGAAGATTTTAAAAGATAATTTTTTTATTATTTTAGGAAAGACATTTGTTGAATAGAAACTTTTAAGGATATTGATTGTTTGATTAAATTTGAAACTACTAATATGTCCATTTTTTGAATAGAAACGTATTATATCATTTATATCCTTTAAATTTTCAATGGCATATTCTAAAAAAAACAAATCTTGTATACCTATATTCATACCAAGTCCAGCCATAGGATGTAATACATGTGCAGCATCACCAAGCAACATTATTTTATTTTGTGCGTATTTATTGATGACAATATTTTTTAGTGGGAATGATATAGGATCTGAAATAGATTTTATTTCTCCAATTAGCGGGAAAAGACTATCTGAGATATGATCTTTTAATAACAAATCATCTAATTTTTTGATTTTTGTAAAATTATTATTTGACATAGACCAAATTAAATTAAAATTATTTTTATTAACTGGTAAAAGACCATATATCTCATCTCTATCAAATCTTTGGAAAGCTATATTATAAAAATCTTTTAATACCTCAATATTGAAACAATATGCTGTTTGATTGTAATCTTGTATTTTTCTGATAAATAATTTATCAGAATATATACAATCTAAATTTTTACTGGTGTTAATTAAGAGATCAAATGTTAATTTTTTGTCTTCATTTATTTGTGCATTTTTATTATTCGAACTAATAGTATGAATTTTATATTTTTTCAATATATTTATAGAGGTATTTTTTTTGATTTGATCATTTAATTGACTCACTAAATTTGATTCATCTATTATGTGGCCAAGTCTATCGTGTGATATATCAGTTGAATTAAAATCTATAGTACTCGAACTATATGTATCAAAAACTGCAATTCTATCAAATGGATTAATCAAAGACTGATCTAAATTCATCCAAATTTTATGCTTTTGAAACATATATTCAGATAAAAGATTTACTGCAAAAACTCTTCTTTTTTTTCTCTTAATTGCAGAATTATCTTGATCTTCAAATAAAAAAACCTCTTTACAATAACGAGATAATACATGCGCAGTCATCATACCTAAGATGCCTGATCCAACAATAGCTATTTTATTAAAATTCATTTTTGAGAGTTAAATATTTAATATCATTCAATCCTAATATTTTACTTAAGAAAGATTTTTGGACGTTTGTAGATGATTTTAAAATTTGCATAAATACTGATGTTGTGAATTTAGAAAGAATTCTATCGCTGCAAATAATTTTGGTTGAAAAATCTATATAATCAAAAGTATTTTGTCTATCGATATTAAGAGTATTCGCTATGTCATCAAATATGTTTTTCAAAAGAATATTTTTATCGTTATGTTGAGATGATAATTTATCAATAAGAGTTTCAATATTTCTTAATGCTAGATTAAAACCTTGCGCTCCAACAGGATGAAGTAATTGTGAAGAATTTCCTAAGAGAAGGACATTTTTATAAAATATTTCATTCGACCTTATAGTTTTCATTTCATAGTTAATAATTAATTTTGATAATGAAATATTTGCTAGATAGGGTTTGAAAAGTTTATGTATCAGATCTTTATTCAGTTCATCATTACTAATAAAATATTTGTATTTTTTATCATTATTTATAGTTAAAATAAGATTCGTTTCATTATCAGTAAAAGGTATGTGTGCAAAAGAACCATCTTCATTGATAATCTGTACAGCAGAATTATTTTTAAAATCAGCTTGGCAATTAAATATATATGAAGTTTGATTATAATCTATATGTGTAGTCTCAAAACCCATGCGATTAGCAATAAATGATGGATGTCCATCAGAAGCTATAATAAAAGGTGATGAAATTTTCTTTATAACTTCTTTATACTTCAAATCAATATTAAATATATTTTGAGAGTTAGATGTAATATCTTCTATTGTGCTTGAATCATAACATGTAATTTTTTTTGATTGTTTGCATTTATTTTGGATAAAATAAGTAAAACAATCTCTATCAATAACATATCCTAATGTAGACAAATTTAAAGATCTAGAAGACAAGGATAATTTATTTAAATTGTTATGACATTTTAAAATTAAATTATCAATATTATTGGAAATCATTTTTTCAGAATTCCACAACTTATATTTTTTTAGTATTAAGATAGATCTGTAATTTAGTGATATAGGGTTAAATGTAGATTTATTTTTACTATTATTATCAAATCCTTTTTTTTCAATCAGACAACATTTATAATTTTTTTCGGATAACGTAAGAGCTGCAATCGATCCAACTAGACCTCCTCCGACAATAATAAAATCATAATTTTCTATATTATTAATCATTTTTCATAATTTTTTCAATATCAGTAATTTCTTTAGGGAGTTCAGAAGTCAAGATTTTTGGTCCTGTTCTAGTAATTAAAATATCATCTTCAATTCTAATTCCAATACCATGAAATTTTGATGATATACCCTTCAACTTTCTTACATATATACCTGGCTCTACAGTAAAAATCATTCCTTCTTTTAATTTTATGAATTTTCCATTTTCTTTGTATTCACATGGGTCATGTACATCTAATCCAAGCCAATGACCTGTATTATGCATATAAAATTTTTTGTATTCTTGTTCTTGTATTGCTTTCGGAAGTCTATTTTTAATAAATCCTATTTCTATCAATCCTTTTGTTATAGTCTTAATAGCTTCAGTATGAACATCATATAAAGAGTTTCCAATCAAACATTTTTTAATTGCATTTTTTTGTGCTTTTAATACTATTTCATAAATAATTTTTTGATGTTTTGTAAATTTGCCATTAATAGGTATAGTTCTGGTTATATCTGATGCATAATTCTCATACTCAGCTGCAGCATCCACAAGTAATAGGTCACCATTTCTTAAAATTGATTGATTGTCAGTATAATGTAATATACAAGCATTCTTGCCTCCTGCCACAATGGAAGGGTATGCCTCATTAGATTTAGATTTAATAAATTCATGAAGTAGTTCAGCGTGTATCTCATACTCATACATCATTGGTCTGCATTTTTTCATCAGCCTTTTATGAGCATTAACAGATATTTTACAAGCATTTTTAATTGCTGAGATTTCTTGTTTAGATTTTATAATACGCATAGAATGCAATATCTTTTTCAAAGAAATAAAATTAGTTGGACAGTTAATTCCTTTCCTATATTTTTTCTCTATATCTGAAACATTTTTCTCTATAATTTTTTTAATATCAGAATCATCTGAATAAGAATAGTAAATATTTTGAGAATTTTCGAGAAATGAAGAAATGTCTTTATCAAATTTATCTAAATATTGGCATTTGTCTACTAGTAATTGTTTTTTAAGTTTATTGGCACTATCAACAGTACCTGTCCATAGTGTTGCCAGTTTATTTGGTTTTCTTGAATAAAAATAACTTATTATTTTACCGCGTGATTTTTTTAGTAGCAATATTGTTGACGGTTCATTATAGCCAGTTAAGTAAAAGAAATTGCTACACTGACGATAAGCATAGTTTACATCATTATTACGAATTTTCTCTTTTTGAGATTGCATAATAACAATTGAGTTATCCTGAATTGACTTACACAGTAAATCTCTTCTTTTTTTGTAAATTTGCCCATTCATATTTTATATATAACTTTATTAGTTTAATAAATAAAAGCTTAAAATACATTATATATATTGACCAAAGATCAGATGGATTTTATATTAATAAGATGTCAAAAATAATAGAACAGCTAGAAAACTTAAAAATGACCCTTGAGAATGCAAAGAAATCAATGGACAAAATAAAATTAGAAAATTCTTTATTAAAAAATCAACAACAGGCTTTGGTTTCTGAGAAATCAGAATTAATAAAGAAAAATGAAATGGCTAAAGAACAGATAATTTCTATACTAGATAGAATAAAAAATTTAGAGACTTAATCAATGGTAAAAGAAGAATTACAAATATCTGTTCTAGATCAAGAATATAAAATTAAATGCAATAAAGATGAAATTGATATTTTAAAGGATTCTATTAAATATCTAAATGATGAGATAGAAAATACAAAATCAACTAACACCAGTTTTACAACTGACAAGATTCTAGTTCTAACATCATTAAAAATAGTTAGTCAATTTTTAAAACAAAAAACCGAAATAAAGGATCTTGAAATAGTATCCGATGAAATCTCAAAACTACAAGATTACATAGATACGACAGGGGATGAAAGTTGAATTATTGGTTGATGAAAAATGAACCAGATGATTACAGTATAGATGATCTTAAAAAAGATAAAATTTGTGATTGGTATGGAATCAGGAACTATCAAGTCCGTAATATGATAAGAGATGAAATGAAAAAGAATGATTTAGCATTCTTTTATCATTCTAATTGTGAAGATCCAGGTATATACGGATTAATGAAAATATATAAAGAGTCTTATCCAGATCATACTGCTTATGATAAAAAAGCAAAATATTATGATCCTAAAAGTAATAAAGAAAATCCCAGATGGTTTATGGTTGATGTTAAGTATATAAGACATTTAAAAAGACCAATAACATTAACAGAACTAAAATCACATAAAAAATTAGATACTATGAAGGTAGTACAACGTGGAAATAGATTATCTATAACTAAAATAAGCAAAATTGAATGGAATTTTATTTTAAAAATAGAATAAAAAAACTTTTTTAAACAATTTTTTGCAATATTTTTATTTAAAATGAATTATTTTTAAATAATTATAAAATTTATATAAAAAAACTTAAAAAATAACTTGTTTTTTATAATTTAACTCAATAAACTCAAATTAACCACCAATAACTGCGGAGGACAACAGTATGGTAGCGAAGAAAAGAAGAAAGGTTGCTAAAAAGAAAACTAAAGTAACTAAGCGTAAAGCTACGAGAAGAAAAGCTTCTAAAAAGAAAGCGACTCGTAAAAAAGCTAGACGTAAAGTAGCTAGAAAAAAAGTAACCACTACTCGTAAAAAAGCTAGACGTAAAGCTAAGAAAAAAGCGACTCGTAAAAAAGCTAGAAGAAAAACTTCTAAGAAAAAAGCGACTCGTAAAAAAACTAGACGTAAAGCTAAGAAAAAAGTAGCTAAAAAAACTACAAGACGTAGAAAAACAAGAAGAAAAGCATCAAGAAGAAAGTAATTAGTTACTTTTTTTAAAATGTAATACTTCTGTTGTTCAAATGGACACATAAAGGCCCTGAAAAGGGCCTTTTTTTTAACTTAAAAACAATTTATAAGCATTGTTCATTGTTTCTTCAGAAAATTCGTAATTTAGACTATTAAGGTGCCTGAGAAGGAAAGATTTATCTTTGTTATCAATTTGTAATCCTACAAGTACTCTCCCAAAATCAGCACCATGATTCCTATAATGAAACAAACTAATATTCCATCGACTACCAAGGGCATTCAGAAATGATAATAATTCTCCTGGCTTCTCTGGAAAAATAAATCTAAAGATTTTCTCATTATTTATGGATTTACATACGCCACCAACCATATAACGAATATGTAATTTAGCCATTTCATTATCAGTAAAATCTATAACTTTATATTTATTTTTTTTGAGTATATTTAAAACAGAGTCCTTTTCTTCTTTTCCTTTAGATAATTTAATGCCCGCAAAAACTTGAGCATCTTTCTGATGAGAATATCTGTAATTGAACTCTGTAATAGAGCGTTTTCCAATTAAGGAACAGAACTTTTTAAAACTACCTGGTGTTTCTGGTATTGTTACACCAACCAACATTTCATTTAATTCACCTGTTTCTGCGCGTTCAGATACATGTCTCAAACGATCAAAATTCATATTTGCGCCACAAAAAATTGATATGAAAGTTTTTCCTTTTGATTTATTGGTTTTAATAAATTTCTTTATACCAGCAATGGACAATGCGCCTGCTGGTTCAGCAATAGTTCTGGTTTCTTCATATAAATCTTTTATGCCAGCACAAATTTCATCAGTGGTTACTAATATACATTGATCAACTAGATTCCTAGATAGTTTAAATGTTTGAGACCCAATTTGTTTGACAGCAACACCATCAGTAAAAATACCTACTGTTTTTAATTTTACTCTTTTTTTAGCTTTATAGGCTTTATAAAAACAATCTGAATCATATGGTTCAACAGATACTATTTTAGTCTTAGGGCTAACTTTTTTAGTATAAACTGAAATACCAGCAAGAAGTCCTCCGCCACCAACAGGCACAAATATATAATCAGGTTTTTTATTAATTTGTTCAAAAATTTCCTTAGCTATAGTTCCTTGCCCAGCAATTACATCTATATCATCGTAAGGATGTATAAACTGATAGTCTTTCTTCTTTGAAATCTTTTGTGCATATGTATATGCGTCATCATAAGTATCGCCATGTAATATTACTTCAGCATTAAGAGCACTTACGGCATTAATTTTGATTTGTGGTGTTGTTTTTGGCATTACAATACAAACAGGAATAGACAGTTTCTTGCCAGATAATGCTACTCCTTGAGCATGATTACCCGCAGATGCTGCAATTAATTTTTTAATGGATTTTTTTGATTTTAAGCTACGTATTTTATTATAGGCACCCCTAAGTTTGAAAGAAAATACTGGCTGTAAATCCTCACGCTTAAGATATATATCATTTCTTAATTTTTTTGAGATATTTCTTGCATAATCTAGTGGAGACTTAATCGCTATATCATATAAGTCAGCATCAAGAATCTTCTTAAAACAACGATTTATAGGGCTATCTTTCATAAATTTTCTTCTCATTATGTATAATAACAGCATATAATAATATAAAACGATATTAATTTCTCCATTACATGAACCAAGATGAAAAAAAACGTAAAGTAGCAGAAGCTGCTCTAGATTATATTGAATCTGGGCAAGTTGTTGGTATAGGAACAGGAAGTACTGTTAATGAGTTGATAAAATTATTAGATAAGGTTAAAAATAAGATTGATGGTGTTGTATCAAGTTCAAATGAAAGCACTCAATTATTATTAGAAAAAAAATTTAAAATATTAGAATTAAAGGATGTTGGTAAACTCCCAATTTATATTGATGGTGCTGATGAATCTAATAAATATGGTCAACTAATAAAAGGTGGTGGTGGTGCACTTACGAAAGAAAAAATTCTAGCAGCAGCATCAGAAAAATTTATATGTATAATTGATGAATCCAAACTAGTAAAAAAATTAGGTACATTCCCACTTCCAATCGAAACTATTAAAATTGCTCAAAGTTATGTATCACTACAACTAGTAAAAATTGGTGGTAGACCAGTATACAGAACCAATTTTCTAACAGATAATAAAAATCCAATAATAGATGTTTATAACCTTGATATTAATGAACCTATAAAATTAGAAAATTTGATAAATAATATTGCTGGTGTTGTTACTAACGGTGTATTTGCATTAAGGCCTGCTGATAAAGTTCTTATCAGTACTGATAATGATATAGATATTATTGATGTTAACGTTTAGAAAACTGAGTAGCTTTTCTTGCTTTTCTTAAACCAACTTTTTTACGTTCAACTTTTCTATCATCACGAGTAACATAGCCTTCTCTACGAAGAATAGGTAATAAATCATTTTGATATTTTATAAGCGCACGTGTTAATCCGTGTATTATTGCACCAACCTGTCCACCAGGCCCTCCACCATTAACATTAATTACTAGGTCTACTTTTTTTTCCATTTTTGTAATAATTAATGGAGCTAATATGTTAGATCTTAGTGTTTCAGATTTTACAAAATCATTTAATAATTTAGAATTAATTTTTATTTCACCAGTACCATTATTCAGATAAACTCTTGCGCTTGATGTCTTTCTTCTTCCTGTTCCGTATGATTTATACATTATATATTTAAATTCTTGGGCTTTTGAGCAGCATGTGAATGCTGACTATCATTATATATTTTTAATTTCTTTAACATATTTCTACCTAATGAATTTTTAGGTAACATTCCTTTAACAGCATTCATTATAACGAATGATGGGTTTTTTTTAAGCATATAATTCAAACTTGATGATTTCATATTACCTATATAACCCGTATGTTTATGATAAACCTTGTTATCCAATTTATTTCCTGTCACTTGAACCTTCTCTGCATTTATGACAATTATGTAGTCTCCATTATCAACATAAGGCAAATATGTTGGTTTATGTTTACCTTTTAATATATGTGCTACTTTAGAAGCTAACCTTCCAAGTATTG
>MDTE01190908.1_pt1 | contig 14841 bp, 13 predicted proteins | sample 811231 | NCBI WGS metagenome assembly MDTE01 (sample SAMN05326651, study PRJNA326480) | marine metagenome | isolation source: seawater | place: Indian Ocean: Red Sea | collected 2010 | reverse complement strand
TGCAAAAACGCACCGCCCTGGATTTACCAGATAATCACAGGGTATCCCCAGAAGAAGCTCGTGCCAACGCGAGAAGGGGGAAACAAGCAATCCCTACAGTCAAAGAGCCAATTGGAGATATTTCTGAACGGCATATTCCTGGACCTGCAGGCGACATAACTGTCCGAATTTACCGGCCGGATACACAAGGGCCTCAACCACTAATAATGTTTTTTCACGGCGGCGGTTGGGTCATCGGCGATCTCGACACCGAAGATTCAATATCACGCGCACTAGTAAATCGTGTAAACGCTGTCCTAATTTCGGTCGATTATCGCTTAGCACCTGAACATAGATTTCCTGCTGCTGTAGAGGATTGCTACGCAGCAACTATTTGGGCAGTTGAAAATTCCCAAGAGCTAGTTATTGATTCTTCCCGGCTAGCGGTCGCCGGAACCTCAGCAGGAGGCAATCTGTCGGCAGCGGTTTGCCAAATTGCACGAGATCGATGTGGCCCGAAGATCAACCATCAGGTACTTTTTTGTCCTGTGATCGATAGCAGCTTAAACCGTAAATCTGCAATCGATAATGCCGAAGGCTATAGCCTTACCACGAAGGGAATGAAATGGTTTTGGGATCAGTACATTGGACCTAACGGTAATGGGCACCACCCATACGCGTCCGTTATAAATGCTAATGATCTTTCTAACCTGCCCGATGCGACCGTCATCGCCGCTGAATACGACCCGCTGCTAGATGAAGCCGCTGATTACGCAAGTGCCCTTACAGCAGCCGGAAACGATGTAACCTACAGCGAGTACAAAGGGATGATTCACGGATTTAATGGATCATTCGGCCTGATCGACGACGCCGTTAAAGCCTGTGAACAGGCAGCATCTCGAATTCTATACTCGTTTAACAAAAATAAAGCAGATAAGACGCACTAATTCCACTATAGCGTTATAGATGAAAAATGTGAAAAGAAATCAAGATTTTTCAGTTACTAATCAGAATACGTTGAAAATTTCAGTTCCTGCTGGGTTTTAACATCGATAAGAACGCTCTGCCCGTCATCAAAGTTTATTTGCCTAGCTTTAGTGAGTGCTGGACCAATTTCCGCAGGATCCTCGACCTTGATGCCGATTCCGCCAAGTGCCTCTGCCACCGCAGCATAATCACCAGTCATGTTTCCTGCGCCAAATTCGCCCATCGCAGTTGGCAATGATCGGTTGTACCCACCCATCGTCCCGTTGTTCAGAAGAATAGTGGTGATTGGAGCACCCGCACGATTAGCCGTTTCTAAATCTAACCCAGACATTCCAAACGCTGCGTCCCCCATAAAGTTGACACAAAACTTCGCCGGATCGGCAATCTTAGCGCCTATCATCAGAGGGATTCCATAACCTAAATGTGTGCTTTTACCCCAACCGATATAGCTATGAGGAAGTGTAGCTGTATAAAACGGCATCACCTGATCGCGCGGGTGACCCGCATCATGCGTAAAAACAGTTGTCTCATGATCTACAGCCTTATTAATCTCATGCACTAAACGGTAAGGGTTAATTGGACGCATATCAGAGTTCAGCAGGCTATCCCATTCGTCCAGCCACTCCTGCTTAACTTCAGCTATCGCTTCCTGTACCGACATATCAATCTTTCGCCCTTCATCACCAATCTGTCCTTTAATTTCATCGACCATCATGCAGAGTGTCTTACGTGCGTCACCAACCATCCCAATGTCAGTAGGGTATTCCTTGTTTATGTCAGCCGAGTTGTTAGTTGAATGAATCAGGGTTTTGCCATCGGGTATATCTATTCCATAGTTGGTTTTAGTAAGACTCGACCCAATGCAAAAAATAACGTCACTACTCTTCAACCATTCCCACACTGCCTTAGGCGCGGTTCGATTAGCAGCACCAAGTGACAACGGATGCCGCTCATCTATCGCTGATTTGCCAGGCATTGTGGTAATGACCGGAATTTGGGAAAGCTCAGCGAATTCTGTCAATTTGTCTGAAGCGGAGGAGTAAAGTACTCCTTGACCGGCCCAAATAACAGGTTTTTTAGCATTAATCAGAGCCTTGACCGCAGCACGTAATTCTGACTTTGATGGAGCCGTAACATAAGACTCAGGGGTCCCAAATTCGTCGATGTTAGAAACTTCTTCTCCCATAACATCTCGCTGCATTTCTAACATAACAGGACCAGGGCGGCCATTCTTAAGTTCTGAAATCGCTTGTCGCATCAATCCCGAAATGCGCTCTGAATTGTTAATCGATCCGGTCCATTTCATTATGTGTGCATAGTTTTGAGGTGCTGAGAAATTAGGTTTTGTATCGGTTTTATCTGTTCCAGGAGCGTCCGGCAGGAACAAAATCGGTACTCCATCTGCCCATGCTTGCGCGAAACCACCGAACGCATTTTCAACTCCGGGGCCGCCTTGGCATGCGAACACACCGTATTGCCCTTTTTCTGCCATTAATCTTGAAAATCCATCCGCCGCCATAATCCCACCGCGTTCCTGGCGAAACACTATGGGGCGAATCCCTTGTTTCGCTACCGCTTCGATCAACGGATTAGCAGGAAAACAAGCCAACCACTCAAAGCCCTGATTCTTAAGAATTCTGGCAATTGCGTCGTAGCCGTTCATATACATACTCCTGGACCGATAACTTGTTTATATCTCAGACTCACCTACAAACCTATCTTAACGATGGATGAAACATCGCGAGTGTAGACCTAGTAAATAAGGTACGCAATGAAATATAGCTCTCAAGAACAACTTTGGGAAACACACTAAATTACGCACAAAAAATTCTAGGAATTAAGACAGCCAACTTCGTTAGAGTCATACGATATGCGCAAATGAAGACGGTAGCCGAACGGTTGTGAGAACACATCACCATGATTAAAGCCACTGTCAAAGCCCGAATAACACCGGGGAGATATAGATTTAAATGCCTGACCACAACGCACCCATCCCTGAAGGCTCGGTCGGTACCGCAAACATCAAAGTTGTTGGTGTTGGAGGTGGCGGACAGAATGCTGTAAATCGAATGTATCGCGAGCGAGTCCCAAAAGTCGAATATATTTCTGTAAATACTGATTCGCAAGCACTCGACGCATCCTCAGTCCCTGTGCGACTACGCGTAGGGGACCAGACCGCACGAGGCCTCGGTGTAGGCGGGGACCCCGCTAAGGGCAGGCAGTGCCATGAGGAAGACCGAGATGAAATTCGGGAAGTTCTCAAAGATGCAGATCTAGTTTTTGTCGCGGCCGGAATGGGCGGTGGAACGGGAACCGGGGGGGCACCAGTCGTCGCTGAGGTAGCTCGCAGTCTTGGAGCGCTCACGGTGGGTGTCGTCACAAAGCCTTTTGCGTTCGAAGGCGCAGTTAGAAAAAAGAAAGCAATTGAAGGAATCGAACAACTTCGAAATGTCGTCGACACTTTAATCGTAATTCCTAACGACCGTTTGATTGCTGTTTCAGATGAGCAGGTCACAATGGATCGAGCCTTCAAGATGGCCGATGATGTTCTGCGTCAAGGAATACAATCGATAGCTGAATTGATCCTAGTCCCGGGTGAAATCAATCTTGACTTCGCAGACGTCAGGGCCGTAATGGACAACGCAGGCCCGGCTTGGATGGCCATCGGGAAAGGGTCTGGTGAAAACCGAGCCGCGCATGCGGCGGAAGAAGCAATCAACTCACCGTTACTAGAAGTTGAAATCACGGGAGCTAAAGGTGTTATCTTCAACATAACTGGCGGCACAGATCTGACCTTAGATGAAGTTCAGCGAGCGTCAGAAGTAATCGCTTCTACAGTTCATCCAGACGCAAACATCATCTTTGGCACGGTGACTGACCCCAAGATGGAAAATGAAGTACAGGTCACCATCATTGCCAGCGGATTCCCAGTTATTGGTGATTTTGAAGCAGACGCTGAATCAGCGGCCCGTCAGGCCCTGGAAGATCCAGGCTCAATGGCTATACCACCATTTCTACGGCATCACCCTGTCGCACGTACTCGCTACAAGAATGGTGGGATGTACAGGGATTCATCCGAAACACAGAAAAACGAAACACCAGTGATGGCAGACGACTAAAGCTGTATAAAGCTTGCGGTGAAGTCAACAGTATGTATACGGGATAAAACTACGCAAATGGAGCACTAAATCTGGTCCAGCGAAACCTTAAATCCTAAACTTATATAGTGACCTAGTTTACTTTGGTAGCGCATCAAGCGCCCTGTTTGCTACAGCGCTTGGACCAGAATAACGGCTGTCCGAGACCACATTAAATGCATCGGCGAGTTGTTTCATCACCTTCAATTGAACAGGTACAACTCGGTACTTAAATTTTTCGACTCGCTTGGTTATGCGAATAGCAAGTGGTCCTGACTTGGAGCGCTGCACTGCGGTCCGTATCGATGCACCCATTTCAACGATACCAACCATCGTACGAAACTCACATTCAGCACCACCGTTGATATAGCACTGCATAGTCTTAGCAATATTTGGAGACGCCTCAACAAATATTGGTTCGCCATCATCGAAAACACATATTAACCCAGGCTTATCACCTAGCATCCAAGTGCCATTTTCGGTCAAGTGAGATCTTTCACCATGCAATAAATCATTAAATAGCGGCTCCCATTTTCCAAGATGTGCTGGCGTGAACGCAGGCATTACAACTCCCTACTACTTAACTCGCACACTATATTGCGCAATCTTTAACGTATGCAACCAAAGTTATAAGACTTACCTCATACATAAGCATATAGACGCATCAACAGCAAACAAAAACACAAATAGCAATACAATGACATTATGTACATGAAAACTGATTCATGTATTATATTTCAGTTATATACGTATATACGCCCACGCACAACTGGAATGGTACCGTTATCAAAGATAAAACTCAGGCTACATGGACATTCCTGACAAATCATTCCCATGTACTTTTTGCTATATCAAAGTACCCTGATATCAGAGTGCGAGAAATTGCAGTACTAGTAGGGATCACCGAACGAGCGGTAATGCGAATTATCCATGAGCTTGCTGAATCCAAGTTTATTGTCATACAAAAAGTCGGACGAAAGAACCGCTACCTGGTTACTTCAGAATCACCATTAAGACACCCTCTAGAAAAACATCGCAACGTAAGCGATCTATTAGGAATGCTAACCGAGATTCAGGCTGATCAATTTTTGGATTAAGAACTCAGATCATTAAAACCTCTAATCCCCAAAAATAACTAGGAAACTATTACATGCTATTCATGGTTGAACTCACACATGGTCCAGAGACCTGCATCGCAGCGCGTGATCCACTGATCACCGAAACGGACGCTCGCCACTTTCTCGAAATCAAATCTATAGCGATCGACCACAACGTTAAAATAATTAATGGATGGTCGTTCCCGATAGGACACCAGCTTTGGTATGTTGTTGAAGCAGAGGAATCCCACGCAATCGCAGAGGTGTTCAAAGACTCGAGGGCTGCTAGTTGGAACACCGTTAGAATCAACCCGGTTGTAAACCACGACGAGTTCGTCGAGAAAATACTGGAACCTATCCTAAATAGTTAGAACATTAGAGGGCACCATGGCGTCTTGGGGGTTGTCAACATACGATCGAACAAAGCTATAGATCCAGAAGTGTGTTCCTCCGCACGCCCTGCCTTTTGCATAGTGTAAGTATTGGCCCCACCTAGATATATCGCAGCTAATGATTCTGTTGTCAACGTAATGGATGGAGTCTTAGTAGTTGGACCGCAAATAACTCCGTCAGGACCACCGTCTAATTCAAATCGCCCACCCCATTCCGGTATAAAAGCGTCTTCAATTTGAATGACCAAATTACCTTCAGTCATATAAGTTCTAGCGTTTAGAGCCTCCTCTACGTCCATAATCCGGTACCAAATTCCATCATAAGGTTTACGCTCAAGTTGACGCTGGTCAGCAAGCATCCAAGGAAGACTGTCATCAACAGGTTGTCGCCATGCAGTCAGTTGATCGTAAAGATCAATATTAAGTAAATGATTCCATAGAGCCGCATGCGATGCAGGATTGCTGTAGATCACCATATCCGCATTTATGAGACCACTGCTCTGCCCAGCAAATATACCCAATTCTTTCAAATAATAAATCGCGTAACCGAGCGGTTCACCGTCTTCTTCATAGACCACGAACCAAGGTTGACCCCAATCAGACTGAGAACTTGACTCAATCATTGAGCGATCCCATTGGTCATCACTGCGTTTAGGAATTCCAACGTGATAGCTAACCGCCGCATCCCACGCAGCGGGAAAAATTTGTCTGGCTTCATGAATGTCCACATACCTAACCCGACCGGGAATTGCTGGCATGTGCTTAAGCTCAGCTCTGGTCGTATCTACCTTGATTGCCTCATGCTGAATCGCGACTCCATAGCCAAAGCGACCATAAATAATGCTTTCAGATGCCCACAAAGAAGCGATAACCTGTCCTTTATCCCGTTCTTGTTTTAAAAGGCGCTGCATCATATTGGTTAGTATGTTTCGCCGCCTATGAGTGGCTGACACCGTCACTGCGGTTATGCCCGCATTTTTGATTATCGCTCCACCGGGAACTGCAGATTCGAATTGATAAGCCCCCGTCGTTCCAACAATTTCTCCATCGTCGAAAGCACACATGGTCATATCAGGAGACAGCAGTTTTTTGTCTAAACAAAACGCATCATGTGTCGGCGTGTAATGCTTACCGAAACCTTGTTCGACTGCCGAGCTAAACCGCCGCCTTTCAGCGATAGTAATTTGTCGATACTCTATGGTCATAATCTCTTATAAATTCTCTGATCTAGAAATAATGAAGGCACCATGGTTTTGAGTGGGTTGCAAACATATTATGAAGTTTCAGACAAGATCCAGACGTGACCGGGTCGATGCGACCTGCCCCTACGAGGACCGAAGGTGAATTTGCACCAAGATAAATAACCGATAAGTCGGCAGGAGTCATGACCACATCAGGTTTTTCGGTAGTTTTTTTTACTGCCGCTCGCCCCTCTGATACTTCCAAAACATAAGTTCCGACAATATCTATCTGCGCATCAGAAACGAGACCAATTTTCAGCTTACCGTCACAATTGTACCGGCGTGCTTCAAGAGCTTTCGGAATATCAATTAATCGTAACCATAGAGCATCATGACTTTTCCGAACCAACCGCCGTGGATCAGCCAGCAGCCACCACAGTGGATCGTCAACAGGCCGGTTGGTTGCAGCCAGTTTCCCAACAAGATCGAAATTCAACAAAAAACGCCACAGACTGACATGTGCGGTGTCGGTTGTAGCCACTTGTTCGACGACTTCAAGTGTTCCCATGTCGGTATCCCCTTTACGAGTCATCCGATATGACACGTATCCCGTCTTCTTGCCCCGCTCTTCACATATCGCAAAAAACAAAGCGCTCGCGCCATCTCGCACTCGCTCTTCATCGAAAAGTTGGTACCGCCAACGACCGGGAGTTCGATCCACAGCCCCAGTAGTTTGCACCCTCATTTGATCGTATATGTGCGGGAGGATATGCGCGGCTTCCGTTGCGTCAACAAAATAGACACAGCTATCTAAATCAGTGCCTTGAAAAACGGATGAACGTGAGAACGCCCCATGGACTGGATCGATCTCCCAGTCATAAGAATTGATTGCTAAACCATAATCAAACCTACCGTACAGGTGCGATTGAGATGCCCATAATCCGCTAACCAAATCCCCTCGCTCGCGTGCATCGTTGTGGATATGTGACAATATTTCTGAAAAAGCACCTTGTCTACGGTGAGTAACGGAAGTGGTCATATAAGCCACTCCTGCCATTGGAATTACCCCGCCCCCTGGCAGTGTCAATGAATAAGAATCCACTCCTCCAGTCGCAACAATACGATCGGATACAATATCAACAGCCGCAACCAATCTGTCTAGCTCTGCCCGATCGTTTTTGAGCCGGGTGATGTCATCGGGATGTACATGTTGCCCGAATCCATGACGAACAGCTTTGCGCCATTCTGTGAAATTTTTATTCGTAACGGGTTTAAGTTCGATACTCATTGGGTTGCCGAAACCGTGCGATAAATGAATCGTGCGTCGTATCCTAAGTGTTACACATTAGATGAGCTAATCAAACATAAAACAAAAAATTGAAAACTCAAAAGGATTTCAAATGCAATCGCTGCTTGATGACAAAATCGTGCTAATCACAGGCGCCAGTTCTGGGATCGGACGACAAACGGCAATCACCGCTGCAAGCCAAGGCGCAAAAGTAGTGTTAGCAGCCCGTCGGGAAGCAGAACTTGCAGAAACAGTGCAAAAGATCCAAACGATCGGAGGAACAGCAACCTACATACCAACGGATGTCACCGATAGTAGGCAAATAAAAAAAGCAGTTCAACATTGCTTGTCAACTTACGGAGGCCTAGACGCAGCCTTTAACAATGCTGGCATTCTCGAACAAGAAGTTAACTTTCTCGACCTAGAAGAAGATGTATTCGATCAAGTGATGAACGTGAATGCACGCGGGGTGTATTTAAGCATGCAAGCCGAAATAGCCCATATGATAAATGACGGAGGCGGATCCATAGTGAACGACTCGTCATACAACGGTAAACACGGTCATGCCCGACACGCTGCATATGCAGCAAGCAAACATGCGGTTATAGGTCTGACTAAATCAGTATCCATGAATTATGCAAAAGCGGGGATTCGGGTCAATGCAATTTGCCCTGGTCCAGTCGAGACCAACATGGCGCGTGTGCTCGAAAACAACGAAGAAAAAAATCGTCAGAGACTCAAACGGTGGATACCAACTGGTAGATACGGCTTGCCAGAAGAAGTCGGAAATCTAGTAACCTACCTGCTTTCTGATTATTCAAGCTTCATCACGGGTCAGGCAATTTCTATAGATGGTGGCGCTACTGCGTGACATTCTCAATGCTGTTTTGAAGATGGACTAAGTAATAAACAATCTACCGTGTCCATTGAGCTTTGTATGGCGCAGGGACAGTGCTGTTAGGTTCCGGCTCTTTAACTGTGCCGTCCCTCCATGACTCCAGCGGAACCCACCCAAGTAATTTTTCTGCTTTACTCACCGAAAGCGGGCTAGAAAATCCCGGTAAAGGTTGCCTGAACTCTACCCCTGGATGAATTTCCTGAATAGCGTCCATTGTGGGGACTTCGAGCGTAGTGTCTCTAGCATTTATAAAGAAAGCCTCATGCCCACCAAATTCTTTCTCGATAGTATATCGGCAGGCTCGGGCGGCGTCGTGACGGCCAACCCAACTCCAAAATCCACCAGCACCACGTCCCGCAACCGTTTTCTTATCTCCATGCTCGAGGTGTTTTCTTGCAGTTTCTGGATCCCAAAGAGCGTGAAAACGCATATTAGCAATTTGCACTTTACCTTCACGGCGACGTACAAAAGCTTCACCCATTTGCTCACCTAACCATTTTGACTGTGAGTAAGCATCTTCCACTCGAGTCGGATGTAATTCATCAACTGGATAATACTCAGGCCGATAAACTTTCTGACCCCATCCAGCACCAACGGCATTTACGGAAGACGCCATACAAATTCGATCAACCGAATGAATCTCAGCTGCCTCAAGAACATTCCAATTAGCTAACATGTTAATGCGGAAAAGCTTGTGTTCAGCATCCTTATTGGGGGCAGGAATCGCAGCCATATGAACTACAGCATCAGCACCGGTGAGTGCATTAACCACTTCACCGAAATTGGTGACATCCGCATCCCACCAATGAGCGGCATTTGAAGAAGAGCCCGCTCGAGGTGGTACCGAATCCAAGTTGTATACCTCATATCCGTGAGCGGCAAATTCAGCAATGATGTACTCACCTGCGCGTCCGGAACCACCTGTTACAACTACCTTTTCAGCCATATGTTTCCTCCATACCCAACAGCAGCGATTAAAACCAAAGGGTCTTTGTTGAAAGTTATAAATATCGCTATATATGGTTGTGCTGCCATAACTTCATCAACATATCCTACTCGTACTAAAACGAGTTATGATCCTATATATGAGTTCACTACATGGAAAAACAGCCCTCATAACAGGAGCCTCAAAGGGAATAGGAAAGGCAGTCGCCCTAGCCTACGGAGCAGCAGGAGCGAATGTCATAGCGACAGCTCGCACGCAAGTAGAAATAGATGATGTAGTCTCAACCATCTCAATGAACGGCGGAACAGCTTTAGGTGTAATCGCCGACCTTGAAATTGAACCAGAAATATCAAAATTGGCAGACAATGCGATCAAGAACTTTGGCGCAGTCGACATTCTAGTCAACAACGCTGCCGTAATTCATCCTAGCATTCCGGTCACGAAACTTGACATTGAACTCTGGCGTAGAGTTTTGAACGTAAATTTAACCAGCGCATTTCTTATAACCCAAAAATTGCTACCTGGTATGATCGAACGAAAATATGGAAAGATAATAAATATCTCTTCGATCGGTGGACGTAAGGGTGGGGCAGGCAGAAGCGCATATAGAGTAACTAAATCCGGATTAATAAGCTTTACGGAATCCTTAGCAGCTGAAGTTTATAAAAGCGGAATAAACGTAAATGCAATCTGCCCTGGAGGCACTGACACTGAGGGCTATCGTTCAGCGTTTAATACAAGTGGCAAATCAGAAAATCCAAAATTGATGGACCCATCAGAAATAGCAGATGTTGCCATGTTCCTCGCTTCCGATGCCAGTTCTTCTATAACAGGTACTGCCATAGATTCATTCGGTGGATCGAATCCATTATTTTCGTAATATTATTCAAAAGAGCAAACTCAATACACCCTTTTTCGAATTCACTAATAAGAACTAATAATGTTTACTTAGCAATTCCAAAAAATCTCTAATCCCAGATTTAAAAAGAAAGTCACATTCAATCAATGGTTCTTGAAAAGCTAAAACACGTACCAAATCCAACTTATGTACAAAAAGAGCCTCTAACAGACTTCGTAGCTACACTTTTCATAGCTGCAGGAATGCGTACGGATGAAGCAGAACTATGCTCCACAATTCTGGTAGATGCTGATATGAACGGCATCGATACGCACGGTGTGTGCTACAACCTTGACCTTCACTACCTAACCGGCCTTATGAATGGCTACATCAAAGCAAAGCCTGAAATAGAGATCAAATACGAAACTCCTTGCACTGCGGTGATAGATGCAGACCAAGGGATGGGAATGATCGCAAGTGTTAAAGCGATGGAACTCGCAATAGACAAAGCAAAAACCAATGGCATGGGATCAGTCGCCGTCAAAAATTCTTCTCACTACGGAGCGGCTGGTTTTTACGCCCGTATGGCACTAGAACATGACATGATCGGATACTCAATGTCTTCAGGCGGTCTTGGCGTGATCATACCTATGAACGCCAGATACCCATGGATGGGAACCAATCCTATGGCGTTTGCTGCACCCGCGGGTGATGAGCCACCGTTCGTAATTGACATGGCATCATCAATGACCTCCTATGGAAAAGTGTCGATTGCGCAAGCCTTTGGAGTAAACATACCTGAAGGTTGGGCCCAAAATAAGAACGGTGAAGCAGTAACTGAAATATCACGCCGCAGCGAGGCGATAGGCCAGCCTCCACTTGGAGGCAAATACGACACAGGTGCTCACAAAGGTACCGGAATCGGAATAATGGCCGACGTGCTGAGTGGTATCCTGCCTGGAGAGGCTGTTACTGGAATGCTACCGGATGCCCCGAAGGGAGGACGTTTCTGTCATTACTTCCAAGCGACTCGGATAGATAATTTCCGCCCTGCTAAAGAATTTAAAAACGACATGGATGAAATGCTTCGAGCTTATCTAAAGCAAGAGCCAGCCCCCAACGCAGAAGGCCAAGTCCAGTATCCTGGCTACCCTGACGCTAAATACGTAGAAAAACGTAACAAAAACGGTATTCCCTTACCGCAGCACACTGTCGAATACTTTCAGAAAATGGCCGAAATACTAAATATTGAATTTACGATTTAGAGCACTATAAGTCGTATTGTTATGGTTGACAAAACCCTGGGTTAAATTCATCCCAGTAAAAGCAATAGCCTCCGGTTTAACCGGGGGCTATTCACGTAAATAGTATCGCCGCGAGGTGGACTATAAGCCGAGTACTGTACTAGATCCAATAAATTCAGATCAGTGACGGTCATCCATCTAGACCTACAGTTACCTGCAGGTTCAAGCAACCAACCCGAAAGCTACCCGAATCCGGTCAACGCTTCCCTATTTGGTCTTGCACCGAGTGAGGTTTGCCTTGCCTCGTATGTCACCACACGAGCGGTGCGCTTTTACCGCACCTTTTCACCCTTACCTTGAATGTTCGAATTGATTCGCTTAACAAGGCGTTATGTTTTCTGTTGCACTATCTGTCGGGTCGCCCCGCCCTGCTGTTAGCAGGCACTCTGATTCATGAGGTGCTCGGACTTTCCTCTCCTACTGTTTAAAGCAGCAGCGACCGTCCATCCCCCTCGCGACATGTACTAGATTACCTGCAAATGACAAAGAAAGTATGAACCAAGTTCAAGCAGCCACTTACTTCCAACAGATCCTCTATGTGCGCGGAATCACCTCAAACTGCTCTTCACTCGCAATTACGCGTTCGATCAAAGCACGGGCAGCCAGCCGTGCAGGATCAATATCGGAGGACAGTAAGTCATTGACAAGACGATCAATTTCCAAAATATCTCCCACACCACTCGACGTTTCGTCAGCCAAATCAACAGCCTTTCTCGCCTTAGATAATTGATCTAGAGGTGACTCTAGGTCGGCCAAAGTTCCGTAAGCTGAAGCAACCAGTCTTACGGATCGATTAAAGTATCTCTCTGCCTCAGTGACTTCATGAGCAGCCTTGTCTTTAGCGAATGGTCGAAGCTTTTTTTTGATGCGGATGCCCCAACGCGCAACATTTTCTCGAACAGCATCGTCAAGTTCATTTTCACGCCATGTTGAATGGCGCAGCGATCCATCTATACGCTCTCGACTGGCATCTCGGGAAGGGCATTCATAATATCGATACGACTTAGACATAGATGAACCATCGGTACGTTTCCAAACCCTACGTCTAGTTAGTCCATTAAGTCCTCGGCCGCAAAGACTACAACGAGCTATCCCACCAAAAATATATGGCTGCTGCGATGCTTCGTTTCTGACTGGTGTTCGACTTTTCGTCACAGCGTCAGCTCGATTAAATGTTTCTCGATCGACCAAAGGCTCATGACTACCAGCTATCCTTACCCCATACCTAGCATAAGTCCCTAGATATGTTCGATTTTTCAAAATTCCCGATATCGCTAATGCAGACCACGGCCTACCTGTTCTGGTACCTATCCCTCTATTATTTAGTGACCTAGCAATCGCCCGTAACCCAGGGCCGCCGACCGGCTCCGCATCTTCAGAGTACCTAGGCCCGGCATATGTCTTAAAAATCTCCTTTACGATTTCAGCTTCTTGATTCACAACTTTTAAGAGTCCATCCGGACCGGCAGCATATCCATATGGAGTGCGTCCAAGCACCTCACCTCGAGAAGCTTTCGATAGGACTGCGCTTCTAATGCGGGTCTGTCGTTGAGGAGACTCACCGCCAAGACCAAGCAGGTTCACTCCACTTTGTAGTGGGTCTGGAAGATCAGGGTCAGTGCATCTAACCTCTGTACCAAGCCGATCCAGTTCTAGTAAACGAGTGACGAACGTCTCAAGGTCTTCAGCAAGATGAGATGCGTCTGGCACGAGCACAAGTGCGAGTTGTGCATCGGGACCGCTGAAAGAAGCAATCATCTTTCTGTACCTATCATTACGTGCACTGAAATTGTTTGCAGTTTCGTCTTGTGATGGCTCATACCATTTAATTATGTTATGAGAATTACGATGAGCGTAGATCTCAATCTCAGACCTTGAGTCAAGACGATCGCTTGAATTAATTAAATGCTGGTACAATTGCGTATCACGAGACGCTCTTGAAATTTTCGCGGGTTCGCTATGAAAACCGACTGCTCGCAATTACTGCTCAGTCAACAGTGCCCTGCCGCAGCTACAGGGGATAGGTCCAGCGGACGCCCGAAGCCGAGTCAATTCACCTACTGGAAGCCTGACCGAACACCCCTGGCAAACACCGCGGTCAACTTTTACGACCGCCACACCACGGTTAGATCTAAACAAGCGAGTGTATCTAGCCAGGTCTTCTTCTGGTATCTGCGCAGCCTCAACGTTTCGGGCTTCGAGCATCTCGTTGAACGCCGCACCTTGTGTCGCCATTGTTTTGCGAAGTTCAACTTTTCTAACCTTCCAACTCTTCTCACGCTCCGAAAGTTCCTTCGTAAGATCTTCATATTTCTGCCTAGCATGTTCAACTGCTACTTCGGCGGGAGCGATTGATTCTTCGACTTTAGCCAGGTTTCTTCTAGCAGTTGCATGTTCAGTTTCAATAGCAGTTAATTCTCGAACGTTAGTGATAGATCCACCGTATAACCTGGATTCAAGGTCATTGACTTGCTCCTTTAGGGTAGCCATATCCGATTCAAGTCTGGCAGTTTCAACTTTCGCTTCAAGTTCAAGTTTTCGGGTTTTCTCACAGTTTTCACGGAGTTCGGGGATACCGCCCTCAGAAGCGAGTTCCGTCTCAATTTCTCGATATTCCCTACGACGTAAAGCTAACGCCTGATCAGTGTCTTGTAACGCGAGCAAAGATTGTGCGATTGTCACGAGGTTTTCCCAAAGTCATAAAAAGTAAACAAAATACAGAGTTCTATATGAATAGTAGACCTGTCAGATTTTGTGTCAAATATGTGAACTCAATCCTGGCATAAAATACACG
>MDTE01172096.1_pt1 | contig 14841 bp, 7 predicted proteins | sample 811231 | NCBI WGS metagenome assembly MDTE01 (sample SAMN05326651, study PRJNA326480) | marine metagenome | isolation source: seawater | place: Indian Ocean: Red Sea | collected 2010 | reverse complement strand
CATATTTAATCGATGGCATGTTTCTGTGAAATAGATATTTCAGCCCTGCAGGACCACCTTTTATTCTAACATATTCGATGTTTAAGTTGTCTTGAATTTCTTCTATTGTTGCCGGATTAGTTTCTAATCCAGAAACGGCATCAAAGGTGGGAGATAACTGGTCTATTGGAACAGAGTTTCCACTAGAATCAACGCCTTCAAGGATGTCTAGTTCAGCGAGAACCGCCATCTGCTCGGCAAAAGCGGCTGCATAATTAGACAAACTTATCGCTCTTTGAGAATCTGCATCGGGCGGATCTTCAAGCGCGCGGAAGGCAGCAACAGCTGCAGTATTAATCGCAGATGATAGACTGCCTCTTAAAGATTCCCACATCTCTGCAAACCCATTAAATGAAGTTGCTGATTGATCAAAGAAATGTATTCTTAGAATAGTTGAATTGTCTCCGCCAGAAGAAGCATCGGCGCCAGGAACTGTTTCAAGATACATTTGAACCGATGGTTTGGTAAATTTCTGCTCAGATCCTGGGCCATAAGCAGCTTCAAAAACAGCTTTTTTCTCAGAGGCTATCTGGGTTCTTGCTTCTTGACTTTCTTCATACTGAGATCTAAGTTTCGATTTTCCGGTTTCTGGGTCTCTTTCATAGATTGAACCGAATCCAAATATGTCACTGGCAATGTTGTTGAAAAAAGTTGAATTCATAAAACCAACGAAGCCAGCAAGAGTCATCGATGGAGACTTCTTTACTTTTGCTTTCAATTGTTCTTCGAAAACACTGAGATTAATTGGAAATGAACCAACGTCATGATCCCTGGCATAGGTCGAATATTGGTTCATTGGATAGAACATCAATTGAACTTCATCGAATTTCCTTGTTGAAGCAAGAGGTTTAGCTATAAACTCTAAGGCTATTCGTGCAAAAGAGCTATATCCAACTAATCTTCCAAAACCTTCGTCGTTGTAATCAGGATGATATTCAATACCAACTGCAGAGCAACCTTTGGCGTACGGATCATCTCCAGAAGAAACCGCAGCTTGTTGGGCTTGTGTTGCTGCCTGGATTTGCGATTCAAGATTACTGGCAGCAACCACGGCTTGTTGCATGTTGTTGGCTAAGTCAGTGTAATCTTCGCTGGCGTTTGGATTGCTCTGAATAGAATTTATTACGGACTGCAGTTCTTGCTTATCTTCGTCAGACATGGACATTAATGCGGAGACGCTATTTGCTTTACCCATGACCTGCTCGCCAACCATTTCCTCATTCTCTACTAAATCCGCTCTAATGGATCTCTTTATTTCTCGAATAGATCTTAGAAGGGCTTTAATTTGCTCAAAAGAATTGGCAACGTTATGATCAGTAATCATTCTGAAAGTTAAGTCATTGTTTCCTTTAGAAACTAGTTTTAGATTTATATCTACTTCACCAACATCATTAAATGACATCCCAGAATTTACAACCTGAAATTTTTCTTTGACCCTTAATGCATTAAGCATTGTAGCAAAGTCATTAGCGCCACCCATGCCTTCAGGATGTGACCAGCCATATTCCGCTAATATCTCAATATTTGCCAATCCGTCAGGCTTAACAAGCTGACCTATCTCAGCCAACCTAGAGCGGTCGTGCAATGTAAAAGACATCGATGCGGATTTTGTAGAAATCATGCCTCTAGCCGGTACAACTTCGACGTCGAAAGATTTCAATGTCATAAAAGGCCTAAACCTGTCTATTACACTGGCTTGCCGGCCCGCAGGAGTCATTCTCTCTGGGCCTATATCATAATGTGGTTCGTTTCCATTAACTAGAGTCTGTGGGCTTGTAAATACTTCCATTCCTGCAACAGTGGCTGGTGCTGCTTCGGTTTTTGGCTGTCCGTTCTCATCGAAAGCGATCGTTCCGTCATCGTTATAAACCTGTTGTGTAGGAAGTTGAAGACCTTTTGGTAAAGCTCGAACCCAAGGATCAGTTTCTTCAACGACGGCTTTACCGTTTAGAAACCTAAGTAAGCTAATTCCATCACCTATTTTAATCTCGCCACCTATATCTTCAACTTGCTTTGTTTTAGTAAGCAGTTTGATGTCAACATAAGGTTGACATTTTGAAATTTCAACGGTGGGCAATAAATTTAAAAATATTCCGACCAGACCCGAACTTCTGTTTGCAAAATTCAGAGCAGGGTTATGAAATTGTATTGCTGTTATGTTTGGGGCTTCTTTTGTAGGAGCATCAAAACTTGAATTAAAATTATTCCCAGGACCCAGTATAGTCGACATTTGTCCCCAACTACAGAAATCAGGAGTTATGTCTTCAGCATGGATTGTAAACAATCTTCCGTGATCAGTGTCGCCATTGATCGCTGCCACAAGATTATCACCAGGATCAGCACCAGCGACAAAATCAGATGCAGCTTCGATAAACTGTGAAGTAAATGTACCTCCATCTGTCATTCCCACCAAAGCACCGATTAAAACCTCTAGATCACTTCCTGGCGCTACGTCGACTTCAGAATCCATCGATTCAAAAGCATCTGTTGCAGAAGCAGGGTCAACTCCGCCACCGGTGGAAGCCAAATTCAGTAACCTGGCCACAAATTGGTGTTCGCCAATATCTCCAGTGAAAAAACCTAGTCTGTTAACAGCTCTTCTTATGTAATCAGAATTCGACATATTATACCAATGCGTTGATCCTTTCTATTTGAATTGGAACATTAATTATAGTACCAGGAGGGATTTGTAAAGCCCACCCTATATTAGAGGCAGCAGCTAAAACCCACCATAGCCTAGCATCTCCTAAATATTTCGCAGCAACTATATCTAATCGTTCCGACTCTTTGGTCTTATATCGCTTAAACTTAATTGTGCCGTTTCTAATTCCATTTTTAATTTTATTTATCGATTCATTAGTAGCCAACAATTTTCCGCCGCGGATTCTTCGATCTGATCTGTATCTATTCATGCTGTTCTCCTATGGCCTATGGTTCATCTTCCAAGTATTGTGTCTGTGTTACATGATAGGTCGCATCTCTAGCATCCATTCCTTCAGGATGTACATCTTCATGTCTATGAGGACTAGATCCAGCCACATTGAACACAGGTGCACGAATCATACCATCTGAATCGAGACCTGGGGCAACATCGTGGATCGGAGTAAACGCTATTGAGATCTTACAGCCCTTTGGAGCTTTGTATCCAAAGTTTCTCGTATCCCAATTAATTGTATCATTTATCCCCCAGTCAAAATTCAATGATGTTATAACACCAGCTAGACCACGTCCTGCAGTTGTCTCAAAAGACCGCATAATGGGATTCTTATCGCCAAATAATCTTTCTCGCATTGCGTCAATTTCTGCAGTAGTTGGCGGAGGATCCTGGGTTGTGACATCAACATCTTCAAGTGAAGCGGCAGTATCAGGGAATATTGCCGTATTTACACCGTGACAGATTAGAGCAGCTGAATCCATGTGGTTAATGTCACGGTACGATAAGAACGCGGTCGTGATTGCTTCACCTGTACTATTTCTTGTAGCTATTCTGTTTTGTGTAGGAAATCCAGGGGCCGGATTTGAAGGAACTAATTCTACCTTAATAACAATTTCTTCCTGGTTTGGACTAGTGCCTCCAAGCGGATTACTAAAGGGATGATACGAAAGTATTTTTACACCGATATTTCCTTCAACAATCGTTGCAGACCAGTCAGATCCTACGGTATTTGTATCCGGATCAAATGCTACTAAAGGATTATATGGAGGATCTAAAATTACTATACTTCCAACCGGCCAGCCTCTAGTGTCGTCATGGCCGCCTTCAGGAGTAAGCGGAACTTCATTAACTTGGTTATAAATTTCCATTGTGGCCGTTTCACAAGAAACACCTTCGATAGTTGTTGTTACAGGATCATACTGTTCTAAGACCTGGAAGTTAGGATCTGCCACTCCCATCAGTCTTGCTATAGCCTCTCGAGAGTAATTAGATTTAATCAGGTCTCCGACCCTCATTCTAATAACAGGCGTTGCGGTTGTGACTTGAGAGAAAGGCTGAACAAATCTGGTGACTCCATCAGGGCCATTATGTTCAAGCATTGTCCCTCGTGAAAACTGCGGATAAACCATAGCAATAAGTTTATTCATTTTGAAATACATTTCCCTCATATCCTTTTTATTATAAGATATAAGTGTAAAATCTATGTTAATTGATCGCGAGGTTTTTGAGTATATTTGCACATCGTCAATTCTACCAAAGCCTGAAGAAGCGTTGTATTGCGGACTAAAGCTGTCAGACAAAGCGTTCAAGAATGCGTGAAAAGCGACAATTTCATTAGTTCTCAGATCATGGAAGTAGAAAGGTACATGCTCGGCTTCTAACATGTTTTCGATTGCTTCGACCTCCTCTCTCGAGAATCTGTTAGCACTCGGAGCATCAGGCACAGGCTCACCCAACTTATTAAGAGCAGCACTAGAAGCGTTTGTGGATAAGCCAGCAGGTGCAGCGACGACTTGTAGAAGGCCATAAAATAAATCATTGGTCTGTTCATTACTAGTTAAACCAATTGTTCCCGCAGAACCGCCAGGACCGACAAATCGTGAGCGGCCTTGCTTAAAAGCGTTCGGAAGCAAAAGAAGAGAAGGGATGTTTCTAACTGACGTGGCACCATTTAAAGATGAGAATCTATTTGCAGCGTGACGATTGGCAGCGCTGTTTACCATTCTATTCAAGTCTCTTACACGGGAAAATCTATAAGGCTGCGGCGTCAGGCTGGAACCTCCTGAAACACCGGAAGCAGCGATGTTTTCCGCGATGATACACATCGATCTAATAAATTGCATTGCTACACAATCTTTAAATTCTGTCAAAAAAGCCGTGGAATTTGGAAGCTGATCAAAAGGAACGTCTGGTATCTGTGGCAATCCAAAGTTATTTCCTGGCCTGACCATTCTTTTTAGTTTTCGTACGAAAGTTTTCCAAAATGTTGTTACAGTCGGATCAGCTGCTAATTGCTCTTTGATGTTTGTTAAACCTAACTGTACCAGCCTTTTTATAATGTCGTTCGGGTTACCGGTTGCGGTTATTGTAAATCTAGGAACAGGTATACCAAGTCTTCGAAGGAAAGCATAACCTGCGTTGGCTAGAGGAAAAGTTGGTGTACCAGAAGTTTCACCAGTTTCGAAATCAATTGCAGTGGGAGACGGAAAATTTCCGAAACCGAATCTTTGACCTGGTGCCAAACCCGATGGGTTATGCGGCTGGTTTGTGTAAATTCCACCATAACTAAACATTGACGTCAGGCCGCTTAGAAGATCTAAGGCCGGTTCTAATAATTCCATTGCCTCATCTAGACCTTCGCCAAGTACAACATTCGCTTCATCGTTATGATCTATGCCGAACGGGAAATCAGGAGTATTTAAAACACCGTTAGAACTAGAAAAATCTATTGCTGAACCGTTTCCATCAGGTGGACCATTATCTGGATCAGTTGAATCAGGCATGCCGGAATCTGGGTCTAAACCAGTTTCAGGATTTACTGTACCGTAATTTAAATTTGCACTCACTCCCCTGGGATCAGAAGGGTTCGACGAAGGGTCTCTTGCTAAAGTTAGTTGCGACTCAGGAAATGCATCTTTTGCTCTTTGCCCGGTGTTTAAAACAAATTGCGCAATTTGCTTAATTTTTTCTAATTGAGGATGATCCTTCCTCACCCCAAATTCGTCAACAAAATCTATGTTTTCATATCCATCTGTCAAAGGAGTAGCAAATGGAGCATTTGGTGATGTTAAAGCAGAAAATCTACTGGTTTCCAATATATTGCCTACTCTTGCTGGGATAGTTGGACTATTTAGAAGCGTGTGCCCATCAGTTTGAGCGTTTTTATCTAGAGACGGTCCATCAATACCCTCAAGGTCAAGAAAGAAACCCAGTCGATCAAGTATTTGAAACCCGGTTCTCAAATTCAATTCTTCAAGGCTGCTTGGAGTTGGTTGTATAAAAGCTTCCTGAGGATCACTAACAGTTGTTAATGGAGCCGGCTGGCCGGTAGAAGGATCTGTTAAGCCAAGTGGTGTTAAGTCTGGTTCAACAGGGAACATGTTTTGCTCTTCTAAGCGCTCAAAACCTTTTGTCTTTTGTGATAAATAATCCCCAATTGAAGCTCGTGTATCATCTGATATATCATCTAATCCAGGTTGAGAGGTCGGATCATTCGTTCCGGGTTCTTCTCCACCATAGGGAGACGTTCCAGTACCCTCAGGGTTCATCCCGCCATTTCTAATCTCAGCTAAAAGTTCTCCGATAGTTGGCATTATTATTCTCCCGCAGCTTCAGCGCCACCGGCATCAGCGCCGCCGCGACTAGTGTTGATAACAAAGAACGGACCGCCTTCAGCATCGTCTCCAAGAGCAGCGGCAAGATCCTTGGAATCGATGTTAACCTTGAAGCTAACATTGATATTTAGGCCTTCATGTTGGACAGTAACTGTACCATCCCCGGCTAGACCGGCAGCGACCTTTTGAACAGTTGTCTCGGCAGCTAATGGTTTCAGTTCACCAAGGGCTGCACCTACCGTGTTTATTTTATTTACGAGCTCGGCCGTGTTTCCTAAAGTCTTTTCGGCTAACGTTCCAATTTCCGGAAGTTTGCCTATAGATTCAAATAATTTTGTTAAAGAGTCATTTATTCCGGCTACGCTATCTGAAATACTTCCAACATGTTTCGCGTAAGATTGTAATTCGGTGGATAATGTGCCTAATTCTTCTGGACCACCGAAACCCTGCATGAATGTCATAAAACTAGGCAGTATTCCGTTGAGGTCTCCCTTTGACGCGCCGAAGACACCTTTAAGTGCAGTCCCTAAAGCAGCCCTTAATTCGTTAGGCCCTTTATTTTGAATCCCTTGGTCTAACGTAAATAAAGCATCAAACATGCCAGTAATCCCATTCGTCATGTCTGTTATGGCAGCTATCATTGGATTCATTTCTTTAACAACTGCTACTACCATTCCGGTGAGTTGTTTAAGTTTATCAGCACCGTAAGTTGATACAAAATTCTCTATTACTTCGCCGACATTGGTTACTTCCGGCAATGCGACTCCGAGGGCTGCGCCGAGAGCTTTTAATTTTTGACCAGGTTCGCCGACAGTTATTTCGCCAAGTTTCTCCATCAAGTCGCCAACGGCTCCTGTCATAGAGTTAATTCCATCTAATTTTGCAGCAGCCTCATCTAATCCAGTCGTATCCAAGCCGGCGACATCTTTCGAAAGTTTATCAACAGATTCCTGGGTTGGACCCTTAAGTGATCCTTCCATTTCCTCAGTACCTTGAGAAAATCCTGCTGCAGTCTGTTCACCCATTTCAGCCATAAGTGTTGATGGAGACGATATACCTAAGAAGCTCTTAACGCCGCTAATTGCAGCTTCCATTTTTTCTTTGAGTATTTTTGCGATATCAAACGAACCAGTAAATCCAGCTATCATGTCCACAGCCATGGCGACCATCGTTGCAGGATTAAGATATTTTGCAATAAAACCAATTGCATCAACTATAATGCCCTTCACCTTATCAAAACCTTCCCTAAACGGAGTTGCTATGTCAAGGCCAAATAGCGACTCTGTTATCGCACTAACAGCGTCAAGAATCATGAACGAAGGCATCATTAAAATATCTATCAACTGATCAATGCCGGATGTCAGGACGTTAACTATGTTATCAACCGCATCGAAAAGGAACTGGGCCACCATAGGACCAAATTCTGTCACTTTTGCTAAAATGAAGTCCAGGCCTTCAATGAATTTCAGTGGTATATACGTGATTAAGTCAATGTATGTGTTTACCATGTCCATAATGACATCTTTTAAGGCACCGAAAGCCGACGCTGCAGCGTCAACTACACCCTGCATTTCGGCCATCATCTCTTCAGGCATTGCACTAATAGAGCCCATGAAACCATCAACAACATTCCCGCCGAAGCCAGCCATTACTGTTGATGGAGATGAAATACCGAAGAAGTTTTTAACAGAATCAACTGCTCCTTTGGCCATGTTTCCAACTTTTTCGGCTAAATTAAATTCTGACATGAATCCTGTTATTGCATCCGCAGCCATTGAGATCCACGTCATTGGGTTGAAATAGCTGGCCACTGTGCCTATGGCAGTTCCAATTGATCCAACAATCTCACTGAACTTAGTCCAAAGTGGATCAAGAAAAGCAGCTATTGGTTCAATAATCGGAGCAATATAATCATTGTATAAACCAGTAAACATTTCACCTAGTGTGGTAATAGCACCAGACACTGCATTGTAGGCAGCCATAAAAGTACCCTGAAGCACTACCATGAATATCTCACCCATGGCACTCATTATTGGCTCAACCACTGACCACAACATCTGGAATAGATTAGCTAAAGAACTTAACATGTTCATAAATGGATCGACCACTGCTGCCATGACGTAATCTTTTATGAATTGAAAAACGTTTTGCAGCATTTGATACATGCCTTCAAAGAACGGAGTAAACTTATTAAAGAAAGCTGCCATTCCGTTTTTCATGTCGGCAAGGCCGCCTTCGAAGGCTCCAGACAAGTCGAATATTCCGAAAGTTAAAAAGTCAAATACATCTAAAAGAACCTGAATAGGAATTGTAACAGTATCGACCATTGATCCAATGAAATACCCGACCTTTTCACCCATTGTTTTAGTATCGTCGGTTAAGAAACTAAATAAGTCCATTAAGTTTTCGACTATTTCAACAACTGTCATGATAGCAGCTATGGCTATTCCTATAGGGGCTGCGATTGCTGCTAAGGCTGAACCGACAGCACCGAGCATAGCGCTGAACCCTGCAGCTATTCCACCGCCGGCCAAACCTCCAGCTGCAGTAAAGGCAGTACCGAATACACTAGCCAATCCGGGGATAACCATCGTAGTTACCAGACTAGACAAAGTGGCAAAGAGCATCGAGATTGCGCCAGAAATAATTGCGGGTCCAAATAAGACTCCAAAGACCGCTAAAACTTTCCCAGGATTTTTTGTCGCCCAGTCCACCAAGAAATCCACTAATTGACTGAGCACTTCACCAGCAAGATCTGCAAGCGCACCCATAAGAGGCTTTATGTTTTTCGACAGTGCATCGAAAACATTAGCTATACCTTCGTTGATCGGAGAATCTTTGCCACCAAACATGTTTGGGCCTTCTTGAGCAAATCCATTCGCTAAGCCATCTGTTAGATCTTTAATTAACGAAGTTGCGTTCGATAAAACCCAGTTAAGGGCTGTCGCTATTCCATTAAGAATTTTTCCACCAAACTCTTGTACTTTATCACTCGAAAAGAAATTCTGGATAGCATCATTAATTCTGCCGGTGAACTGTTTAAAGTCTCCGGTTTTAGCAAGTTCTACAATTGCATCTTTTATGTCTCTAAAGAATTGCACAATGCCATCGAGAAGACCTTGTAAAGTATCCAAGTGTTGGCTTGAATTGGAGCCAAAAACACCGGTAGAACCGAACAACTCATTTGCAAGTTCTTTACCTATTTCAAAAACTTCACGAAGGGCGTCTCGAACTTTCTGTGAGCCCTTCATAAACATCTCTGTGTATGATAATGCATGCATAAAGCCATCAGTAAACGCTTCAAAGAAGCCCTCAACTCTATCCATCATGTGCTCAACGGATTTTTCGATTCCCTTTGCGGCCTCAAGCATAGCTTCTTCAGGAGACATCTGTTCTTGAGCAGCTTCAGCGTCTGCGACCATCTCATCAAAAGATACATCAGCGTTTGCAGGATCCATCATGGCGTATAGATCGTTTGGATCAACACCCATCTGTTCCGCCAAATAGGCCTTTTCCTGACGGGAGAGATCATCTAAAGATCTACCGGTCTCCATAAAGGCCTGTCTCATCATGTCCATTTGTTCAGCTGGAGATTCTGCATTCATCAGCGCCATGGCATCAACGTTCATTCCGAAAGTTTCGGCTAATTTAGCTGCTCCAACAGCTGCATCTTCAAAGTTGGCGAACTTATCAAACATTCCCTTTAGGGAGTCGATTTCAACACCTAATTTAGCAGCATAGGTTGCGGTAGCAGTTAATTCAGCACGAGACATGTGGCCAAATTCTGCCATATTCTCAGTTAACTTGCTGAGGTTTTTACCTATAACCTTTCCACTAACGCCGTACTGCTTGCTCATTACCATGACTTGAACAGTTGTTTCTTCCAGGGCAGTGGTCATGTCTTCACCAGCCTGGACTGCCTGATCTCTTAGACCAGCAAGCGCCTCGGCTGACATTCCTAAACCTTCGTTCATTACTAAGGCAGCAGCAGCATTGTCGACAAAATCATCAGCCAGACGATTGAAAGAAGCCCCGAGGTCTTGGGCCATCTGAGACATTGCTTCAAGGGCGCCTGTCAGATTTGTACCATAAATTGCACCCAAACTCATGCCTGCTGTTGAAGCAAATTCATTTCTTAAAGCCTTATTCATCTCAACGACGGCTTTACCTTCGTTGGAAGCAAGGTTTCCAAATTCCCCTCTAACTGCCTCATATGCCTTGGCTATTGAATCGCCCTGTGCTGCGATGTCTTGGGCCATTGATAGCAAGCCGGACCACGATTGCATCAAGGCGCCGACAGCTCCCTTAGCAAGATTAAAGATACCAGAGGCAAGGCCACTAACGGCATTAAAAGTTCCGCCTAAAACATTCTTAAATGTTGACATTCCTTTTTGCGCGCCCACAAGGACAGAACCAGCAACAGCGAACTGTTTTCCCATCTTTTTTGCGGCATCCCCTGCATCTTCAGAGCCGCTGGCCAGATCTTCCAGCGCGCTGGTCATGTCCTTGACGCTATCACTATCGATATCATCACCAGCCCCGGCCAATTCTCGCATATAGTCGGTCTGCTGACTAATTGTACTACCCAAGGCTTCGAACCCTTTCGAAACCTTTCCGATCATATCGTTTATCGATGTCAGCAGCGATAATTGTTCGCCTAGATCTTGGTTAGACATACTTTAAATCCTAGAATGGCCACTTAATTCCAGTAGCTTCCTGATACACTTTTGCAGCCTGGTTCTTCTTAGAAATCTGTTCAACAACCTGATCCAAATTGTAGTCGCCATGTAGCATGTCATAAAGAACTTTTGACTCAAAAATTACATTTGCCAACGGCTCTGCATGAGCTTTAGACTCCACCACCAACTTTGGCTGAGAATCACCCTTGATAAAGCTTATCATATCTATAATTTGTTTTGGATCCATGTTTTTCCTCCCTAATAAGAATAATTATGCCTAGACAAAAAATTCAAAAAAAGAAAGCCGCTCAAGGCGGCATTATCTAAGTAAATCTTCGAAGTTTAGCTGGAACATGTGTTCTATGGTTACCCATTAGACCCCTAGCTTCTGGGGTATTAGTATGGGCAGCCTTAGATTGGATCTGCTGGCCGTCTTTACCCTTTTCAAACTCTTGATTAATTCTTCTAATAAACCAATTTCTTTGCCAAACAGGAATATTGTAGGCTTCGTAGTAACTGAAGCCCATATAGTACATTAGCCCAAAAATATGCTCTAATATATAGGTCTTATCCTTCGGCGTCAGGCCAAAAAAACGATGCCCCTAACGGCATTCTAACCTCCGATTCTTCACCACAGTGTGGACATTCCATCCATGACTTCATTTCGATCCCTGGCTCTATCTTATCAATATGGGCTCTAAGAGCGCGAGAATCGCGAGCCGGCATATTTCTAATAAACATTTGGATCTTTGTTTTATCGGTAACGTTGTCGACTGCCTGGATTTGATAGCGGTACCGTAAAGTAATCATATTAGAATTTTTAGATCCAGACTTTTTAGATCTTTCATTGAGCTTATTAATTTCAGCTTCATCGCCACCATCAAGAAACTTATATTTAACTACTTTTTTGGTAAAAGGTAATTCAAAGGAGAATAAATTTTGACCCAGCTGGTCGGGGTCTTCTTCTAATAGCTTAAGTGGAAGCTTGGTAAGATCAAAACCCTGGGAAGATGTTTCTTTACACTCAGGACACTGGACTTCAGCACTATAATCTGAACCATAACCAGTAATTCTCAGAGATGTCATGATGGCATTGCGATCACCGGCAACTAACGAATGAGGATCGATGGCTTTATTTACTAAGCAAGATCTGATAAGCTCTGTAATGACTGTTCCTTTTTTAATAAGGGCTCGAGAAGTAAGAATATCTTCCTCTCTAGCAGTCATTGGTCTAATTTCAACTGTCGTCTGCATGTGCAGCGGTGAACCTTCTGGATATACTTTACCTCCAGATGGAAGAGGGACGAGTTCGGTCGGAATATCCAAACCAAAGTCGTCCTTCATCGTGTTTCTGACAGGCATGCCAGTCATTTTCGCGCGGTCGCCAGGAGCTCCACTAAAAATATCATTGTTTCGTTTTTCACCAGACATAAAATAATCTCCAAATTAATCTGAATACACTTCTTAATTTAGAGATTACTACGTCTTTGTAAAATGAAAAACAAATATTTTTAGTATTGCAATACGCAGTTATCAAATCTCATCGAAAGGCTGATTTCCGTAGGATCGTCAGTACCGTAATCCAAACCACCGAAGTCAGCGGAAGTAAGGAAAGCACCTTTGATGTCCCAGAACTCAACTACAGTTCCGACTGGATCCAACAGCTTGAGCTGAATGTCTCTCTTGTAGAAATCAGCGTAACCAGCGCGGCCAGAAACTGATTCGTAGTGTGTACGAATCCATTCCATTACCTGCTGCGCTCCGGATGGAGCAATGGGATCGTGGATAGTAACATCAAATGTTCCAAGATCCGCCTTACCGGCTAAGTATCTTTTCGAATTGATATACTCGATAGTGTTCTCATTGAAAGAGATGGAAGGGCGCTTAGCGGTCTTGACAAGAAAAGCGTCAATACCTTCGATTGCTAAAACCCACCTATTTTGTCTTTTTGGCTCGAACTTATTCGGGAGCAAATCGACGACGTCTAATGTTTCTGGCATTTTCTATTCTCCTGTTATACCATTAATTATGCAGTTCACAAAAAATTACTTATTAAATTTCTGCGCCCTGGTTAGTTACAACGAAATCAAGTGAAATAAACTCAACAGCTCTTGTTGGCTGTAAGAAGATCTTACCGCGAACAGTGTTATTTTCAACATCAAGCTGCGTCGTAGTTGTAGAGTCGATTATCACCTTAAATCTATCTAAACCTTGTTGCGCTTGAATTCTTGCCAAGATTGGTTGAACTGCACCAGAGAACCTTGCTAAAGTTGTTTCACGGTTAGGCTCAAAAATGATGCTGTTAGCAACTTTTCTAACCTTTCTACGAATATCGATTAACAATCTTCTTACATTAACTCTGTCTAAAGCAGACTGAGCCTGAAGCAGCGTCTTCTGACCAAATACTACGACCCCAGGCGAACTTGGGAAAGAAGTGATAGGATTAATATCTACTTCGTAGAGAGTGTCCAGATTTGCTCTGTTCATTTTTACTTGTGCCTGCTCTGTAGTTGCTAATGCACCTCTTGTAAATCCAGCAGGTGCAAACCATGGGTGAGCGACCTTGTCATTTAATGCCATAGCACCGAGGACCGCAACCGAAGGAGGACAACGAACGTTGGCTCCAGAGACTGGATCTTTTACCAAGCAATCAGGGAAGTAAGCGGCAGCAAAACTGGTATCCAAACCTCTTCCTTGCAACTTAGCAGCAGTGTTAGCTACACTAATTTCTTGTACAGAGCCGGTGACTATTCCAGAAGTTCCAGTGTAATCACATTCCTCGATGTCCATAACGTAAAGAGCATCAAATCTCTCTTCCGTCTTGTCGATAGCAAAGTCTGTAACTGCAGGCTCGCGGAGACCGGGGATTGCCAAGAGCTGAATGTCAATGGAGCTCTTTTCAGCAACAACATCCAAAGCTTTCCGATAAGCTGCGACAGTAGGACCAGCCGTACCACCTTGTACCGCAGAATCAGAGATCTCTCTAACTGCAGCTGCATTTAACATCTGTGCTTTATCTTTGTCAAAGATATTGAGTCCATCGAAACCGCCTTGAAGCAATGTCGTGAATTTGTAATATCTTCTAGAAGCTTGCTGACCCATATCTTTGGAGACATCCAAGAATCTGTACCCAGAGGTTCCTGGATTTAAACCTGTTCTTATATAGGATGCATTAGCCCATTGTGTAGGATCTACAACGTCTTCTGCAGACTTGGTTTTTACTAAAACTCTCTCGAGTGTAAATCTACCGTTAAGGAATCTGTCAGCATCCAAAATAGTGCTATTCTGATCAGCTGTTCCTTCGTTAGCACCGACCCAAGATGGCCAGTTTGCATCATAGGCTCCGTGATACTTAGTCCAGTTTTCTGCGTTTGAGTTAATCGCAGTTCCATCGTTAGGAATGTCAACATCGGTCACCTTAGTATTTTGCACACCCCAGTATAAGTCTGCAACTACTCGAGCCTTGTTTCCGGTACCGCTAGCAATAGACTTTCTGTAAAGAAGAGGTGCTTGCTGCATATCCAGGAACATGTGTTGTTTTGGACTTCCACCTTCAGCAGGAAGATTATCAGTATCAGGCTCATGAGGCATAAGCATTGAAGAACCAGAGGTTACCAAGTGATAAGGTCCGCGGAATCCAACAGGCAAGGCCTCTGCATTCATTGTACCAGCATCGACAGTCGCAGCCACTTCAACTCTAATATAAGAGGATTGATTAGCGTAAGAACCTTCGACAACCAGTTTTTGATTAGCAGTAGCTTTTTCGAAATCATAGAAGATATTTTGATCACCAATGATTCTACTGATGTATCTAGGACTGTTTGGATCCAGACTACAGCCAATAAATTTCTCT
>MDTE01043847.1_pt1 | contig 14841 bp, 26 predicted proteins | sample 811231 | NCBI WGS metagenome assembly MDTE01 (sample SAMN05326651, study PRJNA326480) | marine metagenome | isolation source: seawater | place: Indian Ocean: Red Sea | collected 2010 | reverse complement strand
TTTGTACTCTTCCTCAGTGCAATCCTGATATGGTGCTTGCTTATATGTATGCTCACTGAACGGCAGGAAGCTGATGCCTGACACTTCATCAAAGTGTTTGTATACCCATGAGCCTACATCCATCCACTCTTCTTCTTTTACAGAGATTGTTACAGATGGCTTGTGTTCACACCAGTAACGCTGATACATAAGCCACAACTCAAGCTGCTCAATAGCAGACATAGCGGTACGTGTTACGGCACGTGCAGGTGAACGCATTGGGAAGCTAAATACTGTAGTGCTATCTGGCTTCATTACGTCAGGCTCTGCCGGAATACCCTGTGCTACCATAAACTGTGTCAATGGGTCTTTGTTATCTCCACGAACAGTACGGATGTAGTACGGATTATGACGGGCATGTATACCTGATGCACTGTCTACCAACTGTGACACTGTACCGGATGGCTTAACACATGTGATAGCAGTGGACTGTGGTATCTTTAGCTGTTTAGCCATAGATTTATTAGCATCTATAGCTACATCTTTTAATGCCTCAAGAGTCTGTCCAATGTTTATACCCAGATGAGCAGAGCGACCTGCTGTCAACTGGTTATCCATAATACCAGTGAGTGATACACCAAGCAGACGTTCTTCTTCTGTGTTCTTCTTCCATACACTACGCAGGTATTTGAAGTCAGTCAAAGTAGATTGGAACGTACCTAGTATTGTAGCCAATCGCACCTTCTCTGTTAGTGTCTGTTGTGTATCTGTTTCACGTACAACAACCTCAGAAAGGTTACAGAACTGATATGGACGCAAGATAATTTCAGAACAGGGGTTGCATCCAAAATCTTGTTCCGCATCTCTACGTCCGTTCTTAGCTGCTTGTACCTGTGCAGATTTGCGATTAAATATACCACGCTCACCTGACTTACTTTCATACAATGACAGCCATTCACGCATAAATGTACCCATCTGTGGCTTACCTTTGTAGGCAACGCTGTTGTTTGCAAGCGCACGTTGTCCTTCATTTTCCCACCATTGACCTGATTTTGCATGAGCCATCTGGTCATCATTCAGGTTTGACAGGCTGATGAGTGCGCTGCGTCTGACCCCACCGACAACTACAACCTCACCAATCTTACACATGATGTCGTGACATTCGACAGGAAACAATCTACGGCCTGATGCTGCCTTAAACTTCTCTATGCAAAACTCAAAGAGTTCTTCAAGAGGGGCTGGGCCACTGGCTCTACCACCAAATGTCTTGAGCCTTGCACCTGCGGGGCGTACCTCTGATACATCCCACTTAGGAATCTGACCAGCGTACAGCATAGCAATAAGTTCCCGTAGTGACTTGGCCCAGCCCGGACGTGAATCGCCAACTTTGATGATAGTATCTGTAGGATGCATATCTTCGTTGACGATTGGTAGCTTCTCAATGTTGTGACGTTCAACAGAGAAGCCTACACCTGTACCACACATGAGTATATACATTGTCTCATCAAACGCACGTGGGCTATCCACAGGCACATATGAACAATTATATCCACCTACATGGCAACGGTCCAGTGCAGGACCTGATGTCATCAAGGCTCTCATGCTTGGCATGATGTGTTGGTCAAGCACAGCAGTCTCTAACTCTGTGCGTAATTCATTAGAAAGTGTGTACTTGTGTTTCTTTTTTAGATGAACAGTCATATAATCAAAGTAACGTGACACTGTTTCAGGCCATGTCTCACGTCTTTGCTCATCCTCTTTCCATCTTGCGTAGCGAGACAGAGCAATAAAGTTCTGATAATCTGTAGGTAAATGATTACTTATCATAGGGTCACTCCTGTATGTGCTTAATGTTTTTTATTGTTGCTCCGTCAATGTCATAAAAGTATTCACGGATACCTTCTTCTATTTCCTCTCCCACATTCTCATCAGCAGGTACAGGATATTCATCTGGGTCTACGTCAATGGTGATGAAGACTTTAACTCTCATCATCGTAACAGCCCTCGACTTCAGTAATCAACTTGTCGAGATACCAACTGGCTTTCTTCAAGTCTTCAATGCCATTCTTGTAGCGATAACGCCACAGATACTTCATGATATTACCTTGTAGATAAAACTCAAAACCTTCACTTAATGCAGCGGCAATAGCATCAATACATTCAACACCTGCTTCATTGTAGTGTGGTGGGCTATTGACCATATCAACACCAGCATATGCTTCCTTTGCCTCTCGCTCAATCTTTTCCATAATATTCTTGTAACTTGTCATCATGCACTTCCTTTCGTCTTAGTTCCAAAGTCAATCGTAACTACATTATCATCTCTATCAATAACACGTGGTCTTGAGTCTACCTCAACAACATACTCTCTGTCAACATGTTCTATGACAAAATTATGTACCATATCTCGTAGTTCCTCATCTCGTTCCATGATAGGCACAGTTGATGCCATCATTTTACAGAAGTGCATAATCTGATTGTAGTCTTCATCAGGTAAATCATTAGATGGTTGTGTAATGATGGATAAATCTATGTCACCACTCCATGACCCATCTGTATCTTTAAATGGTCTTACTCTTATTAAAAAGTCTTCAGACTTCATCTTCATTTCATTTTCGTCCATGCTATCTGCTCCTTTTTACTTTAGTTCCCGTAAACTTAATAAACTTAGGATGTTTGTTCTTGCCCTTTTCTTTCAGCCAATCCTCTGGAATAATGCGGTCATAGTAACTAAATCCATACTTGATGCACCACTCAGCGTATGAGGACTTAGCACCCTTGCGTAGCTTACGTCTGCTATTTTCAAACACAAAGCGTATGTCTAACTTAGGATGTTGCTTCTTGATTGCAAGGTGTTTACGTCTGTCAGCAGCAGTAAACATGCCCTTAGTTTCAATGATGATACCATTAAACAGCACGAAGTCTGGTGTGTATGTGCGATAGGCAAGGTCTTCCCACTCTATCTTGATACACTCGTAGTCATATTTAACCTTTAACTCTTTGAGTGTTTCTGCAATCTTGAGTTCTAGGCCGCTACGATATCCATACTTTCGTGCTGCTTTAAATTGCTTGAAGTTGGGTGGCATTACCGTAGGTTTCTCCACGTAAGGCCACTATAACCCATAGCTTTCATTTCTTCACGTATCATAGCGTCTGCTTCGTTACGTGCCTCAATGGCTGCCCTTAGACCAGCGGTGCGCTTCTCACGGTATTCTTTACGTAGTTCTGCGAGATGTGCTTCTGCTTCTTTAATCTGGTCTAATAGTTCCTGTAATTCATCCTGCATTTCTATACTCCTTTCTTAGTTCAATGTAAGATACAATCTTAGGGTCTTTTGCTTTGGACTTAACGGCAGGTAGTTCTACCATCTTAGGCCAGCAAGCATGTTTGTATGAACAGAACGTGCAGTTCTTATTCAGTACAAGGTTGCCTGTCTCTTTACCATTGAAAGTTTCTTTCTCAGGCTCAAAGCATCTGACTAACTCATCCCCCATAGCACGGTTGATATTATCTTCAATGTTCTGTACCTCTTTGTCTACGTCCAGTCCTGTAGCTGGTACATATTTGAAGTCTCCGTTAGCTTTGTTGACAACCCACCAGCCACCAGCTTTTTTGCCAGCAGCCTTGGCATACCCGGCTAACTGCCCAACATATCCAAACGTGTCTCCTTCAGATAAGGTATCATATGAGTCAAACTTGTGAATGTATGACCAGTTTGAAGCTGACTTAATATCATCTACTGCATCCTGAATGACAATATCATATGAGCCACTAACAGAAGTGTTGGACAATTCAAGAGTGACCTTTTCAGTGTCTTTGTATTCTACTCCTGCTTCTTTCAATAGTCCTTTGAAGACAGCCTCAACGATGTCTCCAAGCATCATGTTCATTACGAATGTGGTTGGCTTGGGTAACGCAGCCTCTGGCTTGTTACGTTCAAACCAGAGTTGGCAAGAGGGTCTGCCCACATTAGACATGCGTAGGCGAAACCCATCTCGCTTGTTACCCCCACCAAACTGACGCTGCAGTGCGTCTGATACATCTTGTGCTACTTGCTTGATAGTATCAGGTGACATGGTAGTATCGCCATTAGCAGCTTTCTCCATGTACTGATGCAACGCCAACTCAGCAGGATGGTTCATCACGCAACCTCTTCGTCTTCAAATTCGATGTCAACAATATCGTCAACACCCTCGATATCCTCACCCTCTTGCATGGCTTTCTCTGACCATGAGTTGATGATGTACTCATTGTAGTTCTGTACCCACGACATGAAGTCACCAAAGTTGGTCTGCTCCACATCACCAAGTTCAAGTGTCTTGGTCAAGTCCAGAGATACTACAGGAAGGTAGAAGCTATTACCGTTAGGCAGCTTGCGTTCTTCCGTATTACCAGTGATGCTATGCTGCACTGGCAGACGCTTCATCTTGCTCAACTTGTTGAACACAGTGCCTACATCTTTGAATGCGTCACGGTTCTCAATCTCCCAGATGAAAGCAGTATCGGCTACATCCACCGCTTTACCGTTCTCGTCTACTGCATCATGCAGTTCTACCGTGCCAAGCATTACTCGTACACGTTTAATCTGCTTGATTAGTTCCTGTGTCTTCTCAGGCAGTGACTTGAAGTCCTGAATATAACCTGCTGGCTTACCACAGTTGAAGCCCCCATCGTTATCCTTCAGGTCAATATTAAGGTTATCTGCCATCACAGTCTTAACGTAGCGGTTTGGCTTATCACCTGAACCCTTAATAAAACGCTTGTACATAAAGCGTTGCAAGTATGGGCGTAGTGTTACTGACGTAGCGTAGTAAGTTGGCCCATCAGGGATATCCAATTTATATGTACCCCCTTTAACAAGGATACGGTCATTGCCTAAGATAGGCGAATGATTAATACGAAGACGAGCGAGTGTGCTTGCCTTCTCTTTTGTGCTACCACCCTCTGCTGCAATGCCCATAGCTTTAGCCATCTCAGCATAGTTATTGGTATCAATGGTAGTGATTTGTGTTGTCATATAATTACTCCTTTCCGTGAAGTGATTTGAAAGTTCGATAGTTATATCAGCTTACGTCTTTCGTGTCAAGCCAATTATCACCAATTTTTGCTTCTAATAACAGTGGTACATTAAATACGCATCCCCACCGTAATTGGATGAGTTCTGGTAAAACTCTGTTTGTTTCATTGATGACTTCAACTACACTCCTTTCTTCATCTGGATGTACATCAATGACGATACTATCATGCACCGTATTTACTATACATGATTTCATATCAGATAGCAACCTTTCTATGTGTAATAATGCCACAGGCACGATATCTGCTGTAGCAAATGACTGCACAGGATAGTTCTTTATCTGTGTAAAGTTAGATACACGACCATGTACATTACGTACTACATCAGGAAAAGCAAACTCTCTGCCTGATGGTGTGGTAATCTTACGTGTAGTCATAGCTTCTTTAGCCAATCGGGTATGCCAAAGCCCAATTCCTTGGTACTTTTCTGTAAAGTGTTCGTAGTACGCTGCTTCTTCAGGTGTGCGTCCGAACCCCGTTGCCCCGTAAAGGGGCGCAAAGGTGTGCGCTTTCGCATCCTGCCTATTCGTAGGCTGACCAGCTTCACTAATAACTTTAGCGGTGTAACTGTGTACATCAAACCCAGTAGATACTTCTTCAATTGCTACTCCATCTTGTGATAGGAATGCAGCCGCACGAAACTCTAGCTGTGCAAAGTCTGCTTCCATGATTTTACCACCATCCCACCGGGATACAAACACCCTCTTCACAGGGAATGTACCACCACGTGGCATGTTTTGCATGTTCGGGTCAGCACCGGAGAACCTGCCAGTAGCAGTGCGATGCTGTAGCAAACGGACATGCAACTTACCGTCAGCTTTTGTGTGTGTAGATATACCGTCAACAAACGATGATAGGTATGTTTCCACAGCAGATAGTCTACGTACCTTAGACAAGAACTCTACAGCAGTATCACGCTTGGCAGTACGTGCCTTACCCTCAAGAAACTGTAGCTTGTCTTTGCTGGTAGTAAACCCATTAGCACTCATCCATTTAGGTGAGGGTGCTTTAACCTTCAACCCCGCCACATCAGATAAAGGAGAAAGAGTATACCCATTCCCCATACAGTGTGTACAACGGTTGCTTCGTGCAAAAAGTGTTCCATCTTTCTTTACCTTTCGTATCTGACCAGTGCCTTTGCATACACCACACTGCGTCGCTTTAGTCTTATACAGCCGTTCCGTACCAGCGTTTACTAGTCTACGGAAGTCTGCCTCATCCATGTATGGGTCAGCAGCATTGCCCCAATACTCTTTGTCCAGCACCTTGCGACTGTATATAACCCATGACAGTTGCTCTGGACTATTCAAATTGATAGGTGTGTCACCCATTAGTTCTTTTACCATTACCTGTAACTCATGCTTCAGTGTATCACGCTCCTGTTCGTACTCAGTACGTACATCATCTAATGCCTTGCGGTCAATAGTAAAGCCGTTCTGATACATGCGAGACAAAGCAACAGCCACCTCATTAGTAAGCTGTACAGTAGTCATTAACCCTGAATCAACAGGTGTATTCAGCCTGTACATCAGTTTGTCAGACAGTTGCTGTGTAGCATGAAGGTCAGCAGACAGATACTCACACAACTCATTATAAGGAATGTCTCGTGTAGAGTAGCCTTTAGCATAGTATTCCTTGAGTGTGTCCTGCTTCTTAGTATCCAACTCATAGCGTTCTGCACAAGCCTCAAGAGATAGTGGCTCTTTGATACCACGTTGTAATACATACTCAGCAAGCATCGTGTCAAACACAGGGCCATCATACTTGAAGCCTGACTCCCACAACCACAGCAAGTCATGCGCTGCATTGTGCATGATAAGCACAGTTGCATTGTCTAAGAACCATTGCACACGGTCATAATAATCCATTTGATTAGGCTCATCTGCGTGGTCAAATGGGAAGTGTCTTTCCACACCTTGGTCAGTTAATACACCAACCATAGTCAGTGAGTTCTCCTGCTCAAACGGGTCCATGTGTATCTTACCATCACGTTTAGTGACAGTGTTTTCTACGTCTAGTGTTACCTTCATCCCTCATACCTCGCTGTCTGATAATCTAAATTTACGTGCAGTTGTCCGTGCCAGCCATTTAACTTGTTCTTAACAATGTTAACATGCCGCACAGGACTATCTTCATCTTGTCCTTCTACTGTAGCAGACTTACCAATCAGTATCATCAGGTCAGCTTCTGCTGCCTTACCTGTGCGTGAACCTTCCATCATAGATTGGTTCAGTGTGGTGCGACCTTCTGCCTCAGCAGACAACTGTGACATATAGAATACAGCACAGTCATACGTCTTAGCAATCTGCCTCGCATACATAGCACATGCTTTCAGTGCCTCGTCCTGTCGGGCAAATGAACCTTCGACAGAGAACTTATCACCCATGTCTAGCACAAGTATGTCTGGCTTGTACGACTTACATACGGACTCTACCCATGCCATGTCACGTCCACCTGCTTCCTTAATCTTGATGTTGTCCATCACAGGTTTGTACATTGCTGATGCCTTTGCCATATCTTCACGTATCTCACGTGCTGTCATACCACAGGCGGCAGTCAGATACCTAGCACCGACACGGTGAGTAGCTTCTTCGTTACATAACACAATGCATCTTGCTCCTTGATGTGCAAACCCACCGGGGCTGGCAATCAAGCTGGCATGAAAAGATGTCTTGCCAGTGTTTGGTCTTGCACCTACTTCGATAAGCTGACCACCACTAACACCCTCTATCTTACGTGTTATGGTAGGTACGTTGAATGTCCAACGTGCTTCTAACTCAGCTTTAGCCATGAGTGTCTCAATACTGATGTCATCCCACTCAATATTGAGATTAGGAATAAAGTCATCACCATAACGCTCAAGCAAGTTACGTAGCTTCTCAAGAGTAGCCGCATCACCATTAACCATATCAAAGCCAATGTTAGCTACGTCCTCACCAACTACCTGCTGGAATAGTTTGGACAGCACCTCTTGTGCTACGTCACCACCCATCGGGTCTTCCTTCTTGATAGAGGCAAACAGAGAAGCATATGCTTGCTTCTGCGCTGTAGTCAGCGTTGGATTGTCTGACATGAACAGTGCTTCAATCTCATCTGGATTGACGGTACGTTCATACCTGTCCATTGCCTTATCAATAGCCTGTTTAATCTTACGTACATCCTTACTGAACAGGCGGTCTGGACATTTAGAACCACGATGGTCATCGTAGAACGACTTGTCCATAAGACTACGTACTAATGCTAATTCCATACTGTATCTCCTATGTGGGTTAGTTGTTCGATATCTTCTTCTCTACGGTATTTCAAATCGTCTGTCAAGCGAAGGACACGGACATCATCCACATATCCTCTGAGTTCTTTCGCCATTGATAATGTCTTAGGCAGTGCATCGGGGTCTAGTGCTATGACTGCCGTTGAGAACTGTGAAAGATACTGCCTGTGGCTGGAAGATAATGACGTACCCAACACAGCAACCCCACACAATACATCATTGCCCACGATGGCTGCACTCACACAGTCCTCAACAACTACAGCGACTTTACCACACCCGAAGGTATAAGGCAAGCCACTATTTCCATATCGCTTCCATTTAGGTAAGCGTTTCATTACAGAACGACCTGTAGCATCGACCATCTTGCCCTTGTGTATGACAGGGAATACAATCCTGTCTTCCTTCACATCGTACATCAGGCCATGCCCTTCCATGTCCAAGCCCCAAGTCGCACAAAACCTATCTATGTATGTGTTTGTGTGATTAGTCACCACGTATGGCGGTAACTCAAACTTGTCCTCTGCAAATCGTTCAGCATCCTTCATTGTATTACGTATGTCATCAGCAGTAAGGTGTACCTTTTTGCCGCCTGATACGTTACAGGATGCCTTGTAACAGTTCCATACGAGAGAACCCATGTTATTAGTCACTGTAAATGTTTTATAGCCATTACATTCTGGACAATTTATTCTTTTTGTATGTCCATTAGGTATGTCTATATCACTTATAGTGTTTAATATATTATTATACATGTATCACTCTCCTTGTTGGCACTTGTATGTGCTTATATCATGCATGTGACGTGCTGTCAATGCATAATCTGCACTGGCAAAAGTATTTTTCATGTATGGTTTAACAGACTGTGGGTTACTATGTCCTGTAACCGACATGATTTGTGCCATACCGACACCTGCTTCTACCATTTCAGTTGTACCTGTCCTACGTAAATCCATCAACCGTATCTCCTCAGACAGCCCTGCAAGCCTCATCACTTGCCGTCCTGCTTTGGACAGTCTATCTATACTGTACGGATGATAAACGCCACCAGTAGGGCGTGGACGGGGAGCAACATACTGTTGAAAGCCAAAGTCATCTTTCTGTTGCACCAGCATCTCTGTCAGGTCATCACTGATAGGCAGTGTTACCTCTGCCCTACGCTTTGACTGTTCCAGATACAGCTTTTGCTTGTCCAAGTCTACAACATCCCATGTAAGCAATCGCATGTCACCCAAACGCTGACACCACTCGTACGCCATGTGGACTATCAGCCCAATGTTACGATAGGCAAAGTCACCATAACAGAATGACAGAAACTTCTGTATGTCATCTTCTGTCCATACAACCTTGCGTTGTTTAGGTGACTTACGTTTGATGTTAGCAAACGGATTGACAGTAACATACTCCATCTCCATTGCGTATCTGTACACTAGTGATGACACAGTACACACGTGATTGGCAAACGTGATGCCACGCTTCACCCATTCTTCGTATGCGTGTTTGGCTTGCTTGCTTGTCACTTCGTTGTACAATTTATCGCCAAACTCACCGACCAGCACGTTGAGAAAGTATTGATAGTCTTTCTTAGACTTCTCTCTCAACATACTGAAATCATTAGAAGAATAGTATGTCAATACTAAATCTTCAACTGTTTTCATCAGTGATACCCTGCCTTTCTTTTCGCTCCCGTATGTGTTCATCAGCATATTTATTTAGGTACTTTTCCACAAAATCTTCTATACCTTTGCTATGAAAATGCTGCTTGTAATTTTTCTTGCGAGGACTCCATCTGCCTGTAGTCCAGTAATACATGTAAGGTCTATCAGCTTTACTGTATATTACTATAAGATGGGCAGACTCTACAACCTCATATGTTAAACCATTGGTAGTTAAATAGTCTATACAATGCTCAAGGCTCTGGCCTGTGTCTCTACGAAACACGGCCTCGCCCTTTGAATTAGTCCTCACATATTTCCAATCATTCTTACTCATGCTGCAATCAACTCCTTGAATGGCTTGCTTTCAATCCACTGTGACACCTTGCTCTCACGCTGGAACATGGACACAGCACCTGTATCCTTGCCAGTGTTACGTAGGTTGAAACCATTACGCTCATCAGCATAGCTGGCATAGTTAGTAAAGGCAGAGTACAATGCCCAGACATTCTGTCCACGCACACTTGCCTCTTGATTGTATAACCCAAACATCTTCTCTGCCATGCGGTCAGACTTCAGCAGGGTATCAAGCATAGCCTTGACATCACCTCTGTATAGGGGCTTGTTAGCCCAGCCTTGCAGACGCTCTGACTGTGCATAGAATGACTGTGTGGACTCACGTAAATCCCGAATGAACCTGTCCATAGTAAAGTTAGCAGTGTTCTTTCTACGTACCTTGTCATGCTCACCACGAATCATCCCGTTGGTGCAGAAGAAATCAATAGCACCAAAGAATGTCTGGTTGGAACAGCTACCATCAACACCATGCAAAGCAATGATACGCTGTGCAATAGTCGTGCTGTGCTTGTCTGTCTCAATACGAGCAGTCACATTAGGCAGGGTCATGTCAAGCATAGCCCATGCATTCTGACGGGCAGACCGCCACTTCATATTCATGTCCTCACATTGAGCCGCACCCAAGTTCTCAGTCACAGTGTCATGGACACCCTCAAAGAACTCTGTGTGTGATGCACAGTTGAATGTGTCACCTACGACACCAATGTATTCACCAGTGTACGCATTGATTACATACTTTTTGTCCTTTACCTTTGTGGGTTCAAACATAACTTCAAAGTCAAGATTTTCAGGAATCATGTCCTGCATTGGAATATCAAACGGCATATCATATCTCCTTCTGTTTGTTAAATGTCAACTGATAGTGTGTTATATAGACTAGCTTGCCATCCACTGTGGCATACTACGTCCTTTGTTATACCTTGCGAACTTCATCTTGTCAACTGTGTAGAACGCACGATACGCTTCAATAGGCCACAACTCATCTGTCTTCAGGTGGTCTAGGCCACTGAAGCATTGTGGGTGTGGTGTAAGTTGTCCGTCAGGTATCAGGTCAATACCACCAGCTATTGCTTGGCTATGCTTACCTGCACCATGCCACTTGCCATACCTGTGATGGTACTCGCATAGCATAGAGCAGTAAAGTTTATAGGCATACTTAAAGTTAGTCCGTGTCTCCATTGCCCACAGAGTACATGGATGCTTCTGATGCACAGGCTTGTACAACCCATGCTTCTCTGCATACTCAGGTGCATGATGCCACAGTGCAGTGCATAGCATCTGCGCTTCTTCCAGTGGCATCTTCACAATGTGTTGGTCACATAGTGACTTGGCTATTGCGACTACGTCATCCTCAATCAAAAATCTATTCATACTATTTCTCCTCTGTTGGGTAACATTTAATAATTATCTTATATTCACGATGTCTCATCTCCTCGTGTGATAAGAACTGACAATACTCTTGGTATATTGTCTCTGTCAATATAGATTGGTTCTCTATGAACTGCCACTCCACACCTGTATGACCCCACATACTTATGACAAGGGCAAACTCTTTCATCCCAATATCCTTTCTATAAGACCTACTATGGCTGCATAGAACATGTAGCCAAACGCAGACCAGATTACAATGAAGCCAACAATGCTTGTGTCACAATAGCCGTAGTCATCTTTTAATCCTAGCTTTCTCAATAGTTTATCCATCGTTACTCTCTCTTAACAATTCCATTACGTCACGGGTAGCATGTTCTATTAAGTCAAAGACTTCTTCAAAATCCCAGTGTTCAAACGGATGCCATGCGTAATCAGAAAAGAACTTCTTTAACTTTTCATCAGACCAACTTGACCAATCATCTGGCAGATGCTCTGTTAAAAAATTACCAGACATTCTAGCAAATACCTTGTCTCTATTCATTATCTTCTTTCTCCTTTAGTTTTCTCTTGCCATCCTGCCACCACTTAATCCGTGCCTTGATAGCTTCCTCTTCACATGGGCCACAGGTATGCGTCAGTCTGCCACGTTCATCGTATGTGCAATCTTTGCACTTACTCATGCTCACCCCCTGCACCCCGGCCTAGCCCGCCAAAATACTGTGGCCTACGCTTGGCTGTTTCAAATACACCTGCTGTGATAAACACACCAGCTATCAGCAGGGCATGTATTGCGGCACTGATACCAAAGGCAACAATGCTACCCAGATACATACTGAATATGATACACCACATCCACGCTAGCACTTGCATAATCATGTGTCGTGTATTCATGTCAGGTATGTTACGCAACGGGTTGTGTTTACTGTCCATGATTAGTTTGTATAAGTTATTCACCATGATTCTCCATGTACCATTGCTTGTACGTTTGGTATGCCAGTAATTGATAGGCATAAGCGTCTACAAACTCCCAATCTGCAATAGGGTCAATGTTTCCATACGAAAAGATTGTTTCCATCTCACTGTCCAGCATGACCATCAATGCGTTGGCCTGTTCTGGTGTTAGTTCAAGTGCCTTTGTCTTTTTCTTAGTCATCTGTCGTCTCCCATATATTCTCTAAAGTCCAATCGTGTCCATAATCAACTTGAACCCACTCACTCATGTCATCCGTTTCCTTCGCTATAGTCCAAGCTGTACCCTCATCGGCTGCTTCAACAATTAGTTCATAGCCCACATCCATTGTGGCAGTTACTTTGTATTTAGGCATCTTCATTCTCCTCACATACTACTTCATTGTGAATACTAACTAATTCACCTTCATCATTTTCAGAATTGTCTGCTAAATCCTGTGCCTCTTGCCAAGATTCTGCTTCAATATAATAAACGTATGTTTCATCACGAAATATTTTAAACTTAGGCATCTTCATTCTCCTCTTTTGGGTAGTATACATGCACTACACTGCTACAATTTGGACAAGACAAATTAGTAACCATGCAGTAATCTTCTTCTTCCTCTGATATGTCATGGTCTCCACCCCATATCAGTTCAGTTTTACAGTGCCAACAATTCATTTGTCTCTCCATCCTATGTATAGCATTATAAATATACCTGTAAGGTATGTCAACAATAGTCCTACGTTAAACATCTCTGCACCTGTCATGCTGCATCATCCTTTCTGTTCTGATTGCCTGTGTGTATGGCATGACATCTGAAGCACAGGACTCTGCACTTCTTTATCTCAGCAATAAGTTTACGCCAAGAATATGTCACCATGCTACTGACATCACGGGTCTTTGTTTTAGGGTCAATGTGGTCAAAGTGTAGGTAGTAAGGAAAGCCCTCTTTAAATTTCTTAGGCCAATCAGATTCCTGCATACCACAACACTCACACCCACGAGAAACTTTTATCTCACGTATCTTCTCCATGTGTAGCACAAAACGTCTTTGTCTAGCATCGTTCTTTTGCTTTACTGCCTTGTCGTATGCCTTACGTGTACGCCATTCAAGTAAGCGTTGTCCTTTGTATTTGCGTATGCCCCACAAGACCATGCCATCGTCATTCACAAACCCACGTTTGACAGTCACGTTGTAATCATCAACTGTGTAATCCATTACTATTCTCCTGTTCAAATAATTCATGCGGTATTCTGTCCCATTCATTCCGACTCATGCGGAACTTGATAAGTTCTATGGGTATGCAAACTCGCACCCACTTTCTACCTACCACAGCCCACACAAGTCGAGTGCCACAACGAGGCCACTTCACGTTGTACAAGTCTACTCTGTACAGCTTGGCCTTAGACCATGTAGCTTCTACAGGTCTGGGTGTACTAGTCATAATCAAACTCCCACCTTTTCTGTGCCAGCTTTACAGCCTCATCATGTAACCATTCTTCATACTTTACAGTATCTTCTGCTGGTGCAGGTGGATGTTTCTTTTCTAGTTCAGCATACGCTTCATCATACAAGCGTTCCATGTTTGCATCGTTGTAGATGTTACTCATCAGTCATACTCCTTCACATAATCAAACTCAATACGTTTGTTTGGGTGTAATGCTTGAGCCATGTCTAGTGCATGTTCTACTGCATTTTCCCAGCCACTTTCTTCTAGGGCTTGAGGGTGGACGTTTACACGCCCACGCTCTGCACCAACTGTAAGACCTACTTCCCAATACATTATGCCACCGCCTTTCTTGCTTTACCACGGCCTTGTCTAGCAAGGTCACGCAGATTGTTGATAGTTACACTGCCAATCTCTACAGTCACGGGCTTGTCCGTGTTCTTCCTACGCACAGCCTTGCTCAATTCCTTGTGCATAGCGTCCAAGAATACACCAGCAACAGCCTCTGTTGTGTATTGTAAGTAACCACCGCAGTCAGCTTTTGCTTCACGAGCATACTTGAGCATGATGTTGTAGAAGTTGTAACGGCCTAGCTTCACACCATGATACTGCTGATACAGTGCCTCTACCTTAGACAGCTTACGCTCTATCTCCGGTGATGCAAGCACCTGTCCTGTCATACCTGTTGAACGCTGGTGAAATGTGATTGTTTGAATAGTCATAGTGATATCTCCT
>MDTE01131891.1_pt1 | contig 14842 bp, 12 predicted proteins | sample 811231 | NCBI WGS metagenome assembly MDTE01 (sample SAMN05326651, study PRJNA326480) | marine metagenome | isolation source: seawater | place: Indian Ocean: Red Sea | collected 2010 | reverse complement strand
AGAGTTAGGATAAACCAGATAGGGGGAGTTGGCAATAACCATTCAGAATAGTTAGCAATAATTAAATTTGGATTGTTAATTAACCAACTATTTAATAAAAGCAAGCTTAACAATAAGCTCTGGAATAGCGGATATTTAATTAACTGCAAATATCTCATTTACATTTACATTTTACACAAAATTATTTTTGTAATATTTATATTTGCTTACAACAAAAGATGTTTAAAGATTAAGCTAAAAATATGAGAGTTTCTGATCGGGTTGCAGAATTACTAGCTGAATTTGGTATAAAACATGTATTCATGGTTACAGGGGGTGGAGCAATGCACCTAAATGATGCACTTGGAAGAAACCAAACTCTAAAAGTAATTAACATGCATCATGAACAAAGTTGCTCAATGGCTGCAGATGGTTACGCAAGGACAAATAATCTAATGGCGTGTGTCAATGTAACCACCGGGCCTGGAGGTATTAATGCTATTAACGGGGTATTTGGTGCATGGACTGATTCAGTCCCTATGTTTGTAGTTTCAGGACAAGTAAAAAGAGAAACCTTAAATTTTGATAATTCAAAACTAAGGCAACTCGGCGATCAAGAAAACAATATAGTTTCAATGGTCAAAAATATTACTAAGTTTTCTTACATTTTAAAAAATCCAAATTATGTAGATGATGTTGTATCAAAAGCTCTAAAAATTGCTTCAACAGGAAGACCGGGCCCAGTTTGGATTGATATTCCAATAGATATTCAAGGCGCACCTTATGAAAAAAGTAAACAGATAAAGTTAGACAGATTATCTATACCAAGAGTAAAAAAAGTTGATAAAAGTACAATTAATAAAGTAGTAAGGCTAATACAAAATTCAAAAAGACCAGCAATTTTAGTTGGTGGCGGCATAAGAGCTTCTGATGCACATAAAGAGTTTTTAAAATTTATTAACAAAACTGACATACCTGTTCTTACAGCATGGAATGCACATGACGTTTTACATGATGGGCATAAAAACTATGCTGGTCGACCTGGAACTGTCGGTAATAGGGCCGGAAATTTTATTGCTGAAAATTGTGACTTATTGATAATTTTAGGATCGAGATTAAACATTAGACAAATTGGTTACAATTTTAAAGATTTTTCAAAAAATTCTTACAAAGTAATGGTTGATATAGATAAAGAAGAGCTTAATAAAAAAACATTAAGCATTGATCTCAAAATAAATCACGACCTAAAAGAGTTTCTTAAAGCAATGAATAATTCGTTTAACAAACAAAAAATTAATGAGCATATTAAATATTTATCTTGGTGCAAAGAGCTTAATTTGTCTTTCCCAATTTTCAGAAATGAATATAAAAATTCCAAAAAAGTTAATCCATATTATTTTGTAAACGAATTATTTAAAAATTTAAAAGAAAAAGATAATATTGTTACATCTGATGGGACTGCGGTGGTGACAACATTCCAAGGAGCGATTTTAAAAAAAGATCAAAGACTTTTTAGCAATTCTGGATCAGCATCAATGGGATTTGGCTTGCCAGCTGCAATCGGGGCATGTTTCGCTAACAATTTGAAAGAAACATATTGTATAGAAGGAGATGGAAGTATACAAATGAATATTCAAGATCTTGCAACTGTCAGCAAACATAATTTGCCAATTAAAACTTTCATACTTTCTAATGATGGATACCACTCTATTAGGCAAACACAAAATAAGTACTTTCCAGATAATACTGTAGGTTGTGGACCAGAAAGTGGACTTAAGTTTCCTGATTTTAAATTAATTGCCAGTGCTTATGGTTTGAAATATAAGAAAATTAGTAGTTCAAATAGGTTACCAAATGTTATTAAAGAGACACTAAAAGAAGAGGGGCCTATTGTATGTGAGATAGTTTTAGATAAAAATCAGGAGTTTGAACCAAAAGCATCTTCAAAATTGTATCCAGATGGCAGAATGAAGTCTGCCCCTCTATATGATCTGTACCCATTTCTTGATAGTAAAATAATCGAAGAAATAATAAATTATGAGTAAAAAATATACAGTACTTATAACTGGAGCAAGTCGAGGAATAGGGAAAAGCATTGCTGAGTATTATATTGACAAAGGTCATAATGTATTGGCTCCAACACGAGAAGATATTGATTTAGAAAAAATAGACGAAATTGAGCAAAATCTCAAAGAATTTAAAAAAGAAAATAAAATAGACGTATTGATATGCTGCGCTGGAATAAATGAAAATAAAAATCTTGAAAATTATGACTATTTATCTGGTCAGAAAATAATAAATGTAAATCTACTTTCCAATATTTCATTAATAAAAACTTGTTCATTAGATATGAAACAATCAAATTTTGGAAGAATCGTCTTAATAGGTAGCTTGTGGTCAAAGTATGTAAGAAATGAAAAATTGTTTTATTCAATATCAAAATCTGCACTAGTTTCCTTAGGGCGGTCTGCATCAATCGAACTTGGTGAATTTAATATACTTGTTAATACAGTATCTCCAGGATTTGTGAACACTGAAATGACCTCTCAAAATCTTAGCGATTCACAAATTAGTAGTTTTACAAAACAAATACCTATGGGAAGATTTGCGGAAAGCCATGAAATACCACCGTTGATATATTTTCTTGGCTCAGAAAATAATTCTTATATAACTGGACAAAATATATTTATCGATGGTGGGTGGAGCATTGGTTAACCCAATAAAGATTAAATCTGGAGGTGGAGATTACAACATTAAGTTTTTTGAGAGTCTTAAAGACATCTCAAAGACAATTAACAATGAAAGCAATTTTTTTATTATTGACAAATATATTTACGATAACTTCGAATTAGTAAACAAAAAATATGAAAAAAACATAGTCAGTATACTGAAACCAAATGAAAAAATCAAAACATTAGAAACTATCGAAAAAGTTGCATCAAAACTTGTAAGAATGGGGGCTAATAAACATTCCAATATAGTAGGAATTGGAGGTGGATTTGTTCAAGATATAAGTCAATTTACTTCTCACGTTTACCACAGAGGTACAAATTTAACTTTAGTTCCTACAACTCTTCTATCAATGGCTGACTCTTGCATGGGTGGTAAATGTGGCATAAATGTTAGTAATTTCAAGAATCAGGTAGGAATTTTTAAATCTCCAAAAAATATATACATATATAAAGGATTTACTGAAACATTAAATAAGAAGTTGCTTGTTGATGGATACGGCGAAATATTAAAGTTATTAATTACAAAAAATAAATCACAAACAATTAATTTTCTTAAATATTTAGATACTAATGAATTTGACATTGATACAGTTAACAAATTCATAAAATTAAGTTTGCTATCAAAAAAGCCTGTAGTAGAAATAGATGAATATGAGTCAGATTACAGAAGAATACTAAATTATGGTCACACATTTGCACATACAATTGAATCCTTATCAAAAAATAAATTAGGTCATGGTCATGCAGTTGGATTTGGTCTGAATCTAGCAAATTTTGTTTCATACCGGATGGGTTACCTCGATAAAAAAATATTTTACAGAATCTATAATTCAAGTTATCAAACTTTTGATTTCGAAAAAATTATTAAAAACTTCAAATTTTCGAAAAAAGAATTCTTAAAGACATTTAGAACAGACAAGAAAACTGAAGGAAACTACACAAATTTTATTTTATGTGCAGGATATGGTGATCTGTTTATAAAAAAAATTAAACTAGATGATAATTTAGCTACATTCATTGATGAATTTTATGAATTAAATGTTTAAATTAGGTATTGATGTTGGGGGTACAAACACAAAATTTATCCAATTTGAGAAAAATACGTCAAATTATGATGATGCTTATAAAAGCATCGTAAGGACACCACAAAATATAATCTCTAATAATATTTCGTATTTAAATTATGAAGAAATTTTCAAGATTATTAAAACAAAAATAGCTGAAATTGGTCTTGAGAAAATTAGTCACATCACATTATCAGGCCAAATGCACTCAGGTATATTATTAAAAAATTCTAAGATTATCGATGGGCCATATTCATGGCAATCTGAAAAAAATCCTAATATTATTGAGCAGATTTCATCAAACAAAAATATACATGATTTAAAAAGAGGATATCCAATATTCAATATTTCAAATTTGGATGGTATGTATGCTACTTTATTAACGAAGATTTTTGGAGATTTAACCAACAATTACAATTTAATTCATGAATCCGAAGCGTCAGCAACTGGATTCTTTGACTATCAAAATAAAGACTGGGAGCATTCTGTAATTGATAAATTTTTTCCAAAAATTACTCTTCCTTCCATTGTTAGTGGTATTAAATTTTATAAACTTAACAATAGCAGTGGGAAAATATCTCTGCCATTGGGAGATTTTCAAATGTCCATGGTAGATAATATTAAAACTGAAAATATACTTTCATTAAATATTGCTACTGGTGGACAAATTGCAATTATCAAAAATACAAATAATTCTTTATTTCAAACTAGGCCATCGTTAAATGATAATGAGTATTACGATTGTATAACACAGCTTCCTGCGGGAAGGCTAATTGACCTATATCTTAAAACTTCAAATAACATTTCATTAAACTTAAGTAAAGTTAAATTTAATGAAGCTATTTATAAAAAAGCGCCTAGGTGTCCAGATTTATTTTCACAAATTGAAATGGTTGACTACTTGCAAAATATAACAAACGAATTTTCACTACAGGCTGGGGAATTTTTATTATCATCTTTACTAAAAAAATATATTTACATAATTAAACTTTACAAACAAAAATACAATTTTAATAAAATCATTATGAGTGGCTCGATACTAGAAAATTATAATATTTTCTCAGAGGGACTCAAACACTTTTATGGTAAAGATGAAATTGAATTAAACAAAAATGATGTTTTAAAAACACACTTTTTTTTATTGAAAAATAATAACTAAAAGGATAACAAATTATAATCATCTTTATGAATGATAACTCCATATTTGAAGATTTATTTGTCCTGGAAATTGCTAATAATCACTGGGGAAGCGTTGAAAGAGGAAAAAAAATTATACATGAGTACTCCAGAGTAATTAGACACAACAATGTAAAAGCAGCAATAAAATTTCAATTCAGAGATGTTGATTCTTTTATTCATCCTGATTTTGCTGATAGAGAAGACATGAGATATGTATGGAAGACAAAACAAACAAAGCTCAGCGAGGAGCAGCTTGGAGAACTTGTTGAGTACACAAGACAACAAGGAATGCATCCAATGGCTACTTGTTTTGACGAAAAATCCGTTGATCTTTTTCAACGCTTAGGTCTTGACATTATGAAAGTGGCGAGTTCAGATATAAACGACTGGCCTTTGTTAGAAAAAATTGCTACTTTGAGAATGCCAACAATTGTATCTTCTGGGGGTTCCTCGTTAAAAGACGTTGATGATATTGTTTCATTTTTTGAAAAAAAGAATATACCTCTTGCCTTAAATCATTGTGTTTCTCTTTATCCATCAGAAGACTTCGAACTAGAGTTAAACCAAATTGACTTTCTAAAAAACAGATTTCCAGATACTGTAATTGGTTTTTCTAGTCACGAAATGACATCTTGGCAAGCATCAATGTATATAAGCTATGCAAAAGGCGCTAGAACATGGGAAAGACATATCGATATTGATGATGGAGAATATACCGTCTCTCCCTACTGTTCTTTACCAGAACAAGTTGATGAATGGTTAGGAGCTTACCACTTAGCTAAAGAAATGTGTGGAGCACCAGGCACACAAAAGAGAATCCCTGTTAAAAGAGAAGTTGAATACCTTGATAAGCTTGTAAGAGGGGTCTATGCAAGTAAAGATTTAAAAAAGGGTGAGACCCTAAATGCTGATGATTACTTCATGGCAATACCTCTTCAGCATGGCCAACTGTCTTGTAGAGAGCTTGTTGAGGGTGAAGTTATACTTGAAGATATTTCTTCAAATCAACCAATAATGGTTGATAAAATGGATACGCCTTATGCTAGAAATGAAAAAATGAGAGAAAAAATTATGTCACGTGGATTTGACGTTGATACTGGAGAAGAAGGCTTCGTACCTAAGTCAAAAAAATAATTAATTACTACTTTTTGTTTTTACAAAATCTACAACAACTTGGATAATATAGTCTAGCATTTGCGTGGTTAATCCCGGGAACACTCCGATCCAAAATGAAGAAAGAGCAACTAAATCTGAGTTGGATAGATTTCCAACTTCGCGATGTTCAACATTTTGATAAGCTGGCTGCCATAGTAAGTTGCCTCCGAATATAAACCTACTTCCAATCAAGTTTTTATCAAGCTCTTTTATAATTTCGGCACGTGAAAAAGGGGCGTCTTCTCGTACAGTCAGAGCAAACCCAAACCAACTAGGTTCTGAGTTTTCTGTAGGCTCTGGAAGATAAAAGAATTCATTAAGTTGTTCAAATCCATTCCTTAAATAATTCCAATTATCTTTTCTTGCCTTAATAAAACTATCTAATTTATCTATTTGCGAAACTCCAACTGCACTCTGTAGGTCAGTGAGCTTAAGATTGTATCCTATATTCGAATAAATATATTTATGATCGTAACCATATGGAAGATTTCCTAGCTCCCAGTCATACCTTCTACCACATGTATCATTTACTCCTGGTGCACACCAGCAATCTCTTCCCCAGTCTCTCATAGATTCTAATACTTTTTTATCTTGTCCTTTTTTAGTAATGACTGCACCGCCTTCACCCATTGTTATATGGTGGGCTGGATAAAAACTAAATGTACCAAACTTTCCAAAAGTACCAACATATTGATTGTTATATTTAGCTCCTAGAGCATCACAAGAGTCTTCAATTAACCATAAATCGTTCTCTTTACAAAATTTCAAAACTTCTTCAACGTTGAACGGATTTCCTAATGTATGAGCAATCATAACAGCCCTGGTTTTTGGACTTAACGCATCTCTCATCATCTCTATATTTATATTGTACGTATGCTTATCACAATCAACAAAAACCGGTATGCACCCATTTTGAATTATTGGATTAACAGTTGTTGGGAATCCAGAAGCTACTGTAATCACCTCGTCACCTTTTTTTAATTTATCAACTCCATATTTTTCTGAAGTTAATGATGAAAAAGCAACTAGATTTGCAGACGACCCAGAATTAACAGGTACAGCATGTTTTATACCAAGGAAGTTTGAAAACTTTTCTTCAAATAAATCCGTGTATCTTCCCTCTGTCAACCAGAAATCTAGAGATGCATCAATTAAAGATTCAACATCTTTAGCGTCAAAGACTTTGCCACTAACAGGAACAGGTGTTTTTCCTGGTACAAAATCAGATTCTGGGAATTCTTCTTTGAAATGTTTTCCTATCAGTTTTAAAATTTTTTCTCTAGCTGTCATCAACTAATCTTATTACTGTATTAAATTTAATATTTTTTTGTCTGTTATTTGCCAATCTAAGTTGTTACTTTTTAGAAAATTAGATAGATATTTATTGTCACCTATATATTTATCAGTACCCACCGGATTTTCTAGTCTTATAACATTTGAAGAAAACTTTTTAGCTACTAAATTTGCAAGATCGCCAATTTCAAAGCAATCTAAACAAGCATCAAATATATTAATTTCATTGACAGTAGATTGAAAAGTTGTGTGCTTGTAATAGCTAAATAAGTTTTCAAATAAAATATATGATCTATAAACAAGATTGGGCGATTCAATTATGATTTTGTTATTTTCTTTAGCCTGCTTAATAAATGATGTGAATGCATAATCTTTGTTAAAGTCATAAAACTTACCCAAAAAACCAAAAACTCTAGCTATATCTAAATTGGTATTACTATTTTCAAAATAATTAATATATAAATTTTCCTCTTCGGTCTTTTTTTTAGAATATAAATTGCTTCTACTGTCTTCCCAATAAACTGCTCCAGATGAAATATTAAAAATATTTAAAGGTTGAAATCGATTTAAAAATTCTTTTTTTAATGTTAGAAGTTCATTAACTTGCGCTGAATAATTAGAATTGCCCAACTCATCAATTTTATCTTGAGTTGGAAATGCCAAATCAATGAGAGAATCTACTCGTTCTATATTTAAATTATTTATGTTTTGTATTGGTTGAGTTTTATATATTAGGTCATCTTTAAGTTCTATGGTTTTAGACTCTTTAGAAGAATATAGAAATAAATTAACATTTTTAAACTCATTTAGAGAACAAACAAAATTTTTTCCAATCCATCCTGAAGCTCCCAAAACAACTATATTTTTTGTTAAGGAATTTAAATCTGTCATAGATAGTATCATTATATACATATGAAGGTAGTTTTATTGGCTGGAGGTCTTGGCACTAGGCTGAGAGAGGAAACTGAATTTAAACCCAAACCAATGGTAGAAGTTGGTGGTTTTCCAATTATTTGGCATATCATGAAAATTTTCTCATCTTATGAATTAAATGATTTTATTGTATGCCTAGGTTACAAGGGAGATGTCATAAAAGATTACTTTATAAATTTTCAAACTCAACACAATGATTTTTCTATAAATACATCTCAACAAAATTCGATTAAAATTTATGAGTCTCAAAACCTATCAAATTGGGACGTATTGCTTTCAAATACTGGAGTAGATTCCTTTACAGGCGAAAGAATACGAAGAATTAAGAAATATATTCCTGAAGGAGAGTCTTTTATAATGACTTACGGAGACGGTTTAAGCGATATAAATATCAATCAACTTATAAATTTTCATAAATCTCACAGTGGAATTGCGACAATAAGTACAACTAAACCATCTTCAAGGTTTGGATTAGTTGAAATAGGTGATGATAACCAAGTTAATGATTTTAAAGAAAAACCACAAGCTGATGGAAGCATAAATATGGGATATATGGTTCTAGATTATAAAGTTTTTGATTACATAAACGAGAATGACGTTTTTGAAGAAGCACCTCTTAAAAAGCTTGCAAAATCTGGGAATTTATATTCGTTCTCACATGAAGGATATTTCCAACCAATGGACACATATAGGGAAAATCTTTCACTAAACAACATTTGGGATAAAGGTGTTGCACCATGGAAAATTTGGGAATAGAGCATTGTCTATTTATGAAAAAAATATTCTAGTTACTGGCGCTACAGGACTTCTTGGAAGTCACTTCTCAAGTCATTTGTTAAATAATAATTGTGAATTTACAGCATTAGCTATTGAAGATTCATACTCTTCAAATTATGTAAATTCTTTTCCTCAAGTTGAGGTAAATTATGTTGATATTGCAAATTTTAAAGAACTAAATGGTTTTTTAAACTCTAACAATTTTGATATTATTTATCATTTCGCTGCTCAAACACAAGTTGGTGACGCAATTGAGAATCCAATTAGAACTTTTAAATCAAATATCGAAGGTACGTGGAATATGTTAGAGATCTGTAGACACAGTAATTTACCAATCGTTATAGCCTCTTCTGATAAGGCTTACGGTATTTCTGATACTTTACCCTATAAAGAAAATTTTGAACTGAAGGGAGAATTCCCATATGAAGTATCTAAGTCTGTCACTGATTTATTAGCTAATACATACAAAATAACTTATAACCAGAATTTAGTTACTTTAAGATGTGGAAATATATATGGGGGTGGAGATTTAAACTGGGAAAGACTTATTCCTGGAGTCATTAAATGGCTTCTTCAAGATGAGGTTCCTGTATTGAGATCTGATGGAAGTTATGTCAGAGACTGGGTTTATGTCGATGACGTAGTGATGGCTTACATAGAAGTAGGTAAAAAACTTTTTGAAAAGAAAGTTCGCCACTCATCTTATAACTTTTCTTCCTCAGATAATTTTTCTGTAGATTATGTTTATAGAAAAATTTGTGAATTGATTAAAGGAGAATATATTGAGCCCACTTATAATATCTCTTCTGATAAGGAAATACCTAGTCAATACCTTGATTCTACTTTAATTCAGGAAGATCTAAATGTTACTGCAAAAGTTAAGTTGGATGAAGGATTAGAAAAAACTATTGCTTGGTATAGAGAGTTTTTAAAATTATGAAAAGTATATCTGTAGTTATTCCAGCGTATAATGAGGAAGGAAATGTTAAAGAGCTTACAGCTCGTATAGATAAAGCTTTTAACGAGCTTAAAGATTATGATTATAAAATTATTTTTGTAGAAAATGGTAGTACTGACAATACATTTAATAATTTAAGATCTTTACAAAAGTTAAATAATCACATTCAAATAGTCAAATTATCTAGAAATTTTAAAATGGATGGAGGCATTGCTGCAGGAATTGAACATGTCGACACCGATGCAGCTATTATCATGACTGCAAATCTTCAAGATGATCCTGCTATTATTCCAGACTTCATAAAACTTTGGGAAGAAGGGTATGATCATGTTTACGGAATTGTTAAATCTAGACCTGGAAAGTCACCTATAAGAAGATTAAATTCTAAATTTTTCTATTTTCTAATTAACAAATTAACAAATGGTCAAATACCAAAAGGTGTAAGTGATTACAGACTTGTAGACAAGAAAGTCATCAAAGCAGTAAAATCACTCGATGAATTTAATAGATTTTATAGAGGATTCTTTTCATGGGTAGGTTTTAAATCTACTGGGCTAGAATTTGAAAGAAATACAAGGTTTAGTGGAAATTCGCATGCAGCAACTCTCCCTGTTTTAGGTTTTGCATTAAGAGGTATTTTTGCATTCTCGCTAACACCATTAAGAATAAGCACTTTTTTTGCATTATTTTTATCTGTATCATCAATAGTTATCTTAAGTATACAGGTTTTTAGATGGTTAAGGTTTGGGGTGCCGTTTGATGGTTTTGGTACAGTGGTTGGAATATTGTTATTGCTTATAGGCTTTCTTTTTACTGCAGTTGCAATTTTAAGTGAGTATATTGGATTGATTTATAATGAAACAAAAGGCAGGCCGCATTTTATAGTTGATGAAATATATTAACTTTATTTTTATTGTATTATTTATTCTGATCCCCTCACCAACAGAGTATATTTTTAATTCTTTTCCTTTGAATTATGTAAATCTTTTATTAATAGTAATTGTTGTTCTAAATATCAAAAAATTTACGAAAAATACATTTCATATACCACTAATATTTTGTCTTTTTAAATTAGTAGTATTTCTGGTTTTTAGTTCAAATAGTTATGTATGTTTCAATGATAACAATATAGAAAATGCTCAAAGTTCACAATTTAAAGTAAGTGAGTCAAATTGTAAAGCTTCTTTTAACGAACCAAGTAGTAATTTAGATATATATAGTGAAAAAATTATTGAAATTAATAATTTTCAACTATTAGACACTAATCAAAGTATTCAAAATACAACATGGGACTTAGGTTTTGTAAATGATAAAAAATATAACTATTTTAGAGAGTATGAACAGTCACAACTTTGGTTTCCTGTTGAAGCATATTACTACATAGAAAATTCGAAACTTAATCATTCAATAATCAATGTTGAATATTCAGGTGAATTAATAATATACCAAGATGATATTGAAATATTTAACGATAATTCTTATAACTTTATATCGGAAGAACTTGTTCTGGTTGACAACACTAAAGACATAGTTATTGACTATAAGTTTAAAAGTTTCGCTACCCCTACTACTTTACCTGGATATACCTACTCAACACTAATAATTTCTGATGAATCAAATAGTGTACTTCGTTTGATCAGTAATTATGAAATGCTAGTCTTAATTGAGTTAACGATTTTTTTACTTTTTTTATACTTTTGCATATTTATAGATGTAAGAAAAACTTTTAATATTATTACCTTTTTATTACTCTTATTATCTATATTCATTCATCAAACAAAAATTTCTACAAGTACAATTGTAATTTTTGTAATGATTTTTATTTACTTATTGACCACTAGATCTTACTTCAATAAAGTAAATGATTTTCTTTTTGCATTTGTTATTGCAAGTCTGTCAATCTTTAAATTTTTTCCTCTTTCAAATACAATATACCAACGTGGTGGTACAGATGGTTTAAGATATGAATCGCATGCTCGTGATATTTTTGTTACTGGTAATTTTCAAGGGGGTGAAAATTTATTCACATCTCAACCAGGATCAAGATATGTACTATATATTTTGAAAAATATATTTGGTGAAAATGATGTATTACAAAAAATACTTATTTTGTCTATTTTATATTTTTGCATATTGGTGATGAGAAACAAGTTCTATAGCTTAGAAATAAATTTTGTTATCTTTATGGGACTTGCGTATCTAGTTAGTAGTCCCTCTGTTTTGTTGGTCTCTGAGTCTTTAAGTGAAACTTTTGCATGGCCATTTATAAGCCTTTTATTTATAATTTACGTTCAAGATCAAAACCGTAGTAAAACTATTTTTTTCTTATCAGGGTTGGTAATTTTTATTCGATTAAATTACCTTCCTGCAATTTTTATATTTTTAATTTTATTCCGTAAAAAAAACTTGGTAAAAATTAAAGATTTATATATATTTCTTTTTATTTTACTTTTGCCACTACTTCACAATCTATATTACGGAAAAAGTTTTCAACTATGGGTCAGATCTATTGATGCAGAGTCAAATATCAGAATTGACATGACTAGTCTAATGCCATCATTAGTCAAAAATCTACAAATAATTATTGGGGATTTTTCAAATGATGTCATCAGAAGCTATGTAAGCTTAAGGTTTTTATTTTTACAGTATTTATTAATTATTCTCTTTCTTGCTTCAATATTGTTAGTTTTTAAAAAAATGGATTTAGAAAAGTTGTTGTTAACAATAATCCCAATATTATTTTTAGCTCCTCATTTATTTTTTGATGGAATCACAGAGTATCCGAAACATTTAGTAGCAGGGTATATCAGTATTATTTTTGTAACTTTAATACTTAATAAGGAAACGAATTTTTTATTTTCAAAGCTAAAATTGAATAGTGCAAGAAACTAAAAATTTTCTTTACAATTCATTCAAATATATTTTTGATGAATTGCAAATAGATCAACAACCTGAGTTAAGAATCACAAATTATGAGGGTTTTGATATGCAACTAAACAACTTACTACGAATAAAAGATAGCAATACAAAATCTAAACTACTTGAGAAAATTAAATCTGTAGAAGATCATGAATGGATTGAGGATATAGAGGTTACAAATAATGGCTTCATTAATTTGAAATACTCAGATGTGTACATTTTTCAATATTTTCAAAACACATCCAATACATTTAAGGAAATTATTAGAACTAATGATCCAAAAAGCTATCTCTTAGATTATGGAGGTATGAATATTGGTAAAGCGATGCATGTTGGACACATAAGATCTTTAAATATTGGACGGGGTATAAAAAGCTTACTACTTGCAGCTGGTCATGAAGTAGTTTCTGATATTCACTTAGGTGATTGGGGTATGCCCGTTGCTCAGATCTTAAACTACTGCTATACAAATGAACTAGATATCAAATCAATATCAATACAGGACTTAGAGGAGATCTATCCAAAAGCTTCTGAATTGTCAAAAGTAGATAAAGTGTTTTTCGAATCCTCGCAAAACATAAATAAGAAATTGAATTCTAAAGACTCCTCTGTTATTGATGGCTGGAATCATATTTACAAAATATCGACAGATGAAATTAAAAAAACTCTTTCTATGTTTGGTCATAATTTTGATATTTTTGAAGGAGAGAGTGATGCCAATGATTATATAGAACCTTTAATCAAAAGATTAGTGACTGAGAAATTAATTTATGAAGACGATGGTGCTTACATTACAAGCTTTCAGGAAAAAAACATATTAATTACTAAATCAGATGGATCTTATCTTTATATCACTACTGACTTAGGTACTGTTGTTAGAAGAGAAGAGAATTTAAGTATTGATAAATATATCTATATAGTTGATCAAAGACAAAAACAACATTTTGAAGATCTTTTTAAATGTGTGAAAAAATTTGATTTATCTGATTCAGAATTTCTACACATTGGTTATGGAACAATTAACAATAAAGATGGTCGTCCATTTAAAACAAGAGATGGTGGAAGTTATAAACTTACAGATTTATACAAAGATGTTGAAAATAAGTTCAAAGAAAATTTAAAAAACGAAAGTGACTTAAGAAATCTCACAAACAGTGTGCTGACTTATTCTGATTTACAGACAAATAAAAATACTGATTACAAATTTGATTTAGATAAATTTACATCTACAGAAGGCAATACAGCAGTTTATTTACAGTACACATTTGCAAGATCAAATAAAGTTCTCGAAGAATATAGTGTAGACAATGAAGATATGTGTTTACCTAAGACTCACAATGAATTAGATCAGCTGCTGATGCGTGAAATAATTAAGCTTCCTGAAAAATTTAGGCTCTCAGAAACAACACTTGAACTTAATCATTTAGCTGATTATGCATATGAATTATCTAAGGTATTTAATAAGTTTTACTCAAATAATAAAATTATCAATACAGATTCAGAATTAATGACCTTCAGATTACGGCTGACTAAACAAACGAATCACACACTTAAGTTTGTATTTAAAGTGTTAGGAATAGAGGCTGTAGAAAAACTATAAAAATATCTGTGATGAAAATATCCAAAAAAACATTACAAAGTAAAACAAATAAGAATTAAATCTTGATAAATAGTCTTTGAATTGAAATAGTAGATAAAACAATATCGGAATAGCAATTAACCCGGAAAAAGATGCTGCTTGTAGTAAGTTTGCTACTTCGGATAGGTAGATGTTGTCTCTTGATATGAATCTACTTAAAATTATAAAAACAATACTGTTGGAGATTGTAAAAACTACATATCCAATTAAATTT
>MDTE01008241.1_pt1 | contig 14842 bp, 13 predicted proteins | sample 811231 | NCBI WGS metagenome assembly MDTE01 (sample SAMN05326651, study PRJNA326480) | marine metagenome | isolation source: seawater | place: Indian Ocean: Red Sea | collected 2010 | reverse complement strand
CTATTTGGTAGCGGGGGCAGGATTTGAACCTACGACCTTCGGGTTATGAGCCCGACGAGCTACCAGACTGCTCCACCCCGCAATAATTCGCAGGAGTATAGGATTTACAATAAAATTGGTCAAGTGAATTGGTGCCGAAGAGAGGATTTGAACCTCCACGAGCATTTGCTCACTACCCCCTCAAGATAGCGTGTCTACCAATTCCACCACTTCGGCGATATCAATCAGGTAAATCGTCTATTTCCAAAATTTCTTCTATATTTTGATCTAGATCTAAAGACTCTGAAAATATTTCAAGTTCTTCATCTAAATTAATTTTTTGATAAACGGAAATACCTAAAGTATTAATAAAAAAAAGAAAAACTAAAATCCAGGTTATTAACGACATTGTGTTACCTGATTCAATTGGTCCTAGCATACCGTTATTATTCCCACTACCAAAGGCGGAGCCAATATCTGCTCCCTTGCCGTTTTGTAAAAGAATGACGACAACCAATAAGATAGCCAGAAAAATTTGTAATCCAATTAAAAAAGCAAGCATTCTTAAAAATTTTTGGCGATATTAGCAAATTCTTTTCCATCAAGCGAAGAATTTCCAACCAAAAAACCTGAAATATGATCTACTGATAAAATTTCAGATGAATTTTTCTCATTCACACTACCGCCATAAAGAATCGTGAGGGATAGATTATATTCATCAAAAACTTTTTTTATATACGAAATTGAGGTTTTAATAGTGCTCAGGTCTGCTGGAATTCCTTTTCCTATAGCCCAAAGTGGTTCGTAAGCAAAAACACACTTATTAAGATTTAAATTCTTATCTTTTAGAAGCAACTCCAATTGAGATAATAAAAAAGTTTTGGTTTCATTATTTTTTTGAATCTCAAAACTCTCACCGATACATATTACTGGTGTAATTTTTTTAGATAATAATTTTTCTACCTTATCTTTTACTATAAAATCAGTTTCCCCTAGCGCTCTTCTTTCGGAATGACCCACAATACAATAATCTATTCCAATTTCTAATAAATGTTCAACAGAAATTTCACCGGTATATGCTCCAGGTGGATTTTCAGAAACATTTTGTGCTCCAAATATAAACCTGTTGCTTAGAGAATTTTTTTGAGACATATCAGCAAGCTGAAGAAAATTAGGACAAATTATAATCTTTAATGAATTATTAATATGCGATTTATTAAAATTTGAATCAAATGACGAAAGCCAATTTTGATGATCCACAAGATTCATTTTCCAATTTGCTATTAAAAGTTTCATGTCAGATCTTTTGCAAGCTTTTCTAACTTATAAGAGATTTTTTCTGTAATGGCTAAGTCACTACTTTCAACCATAATTCTTAGTATATTTTCTGTTCCTGATTTTCTAATATTTATTCTTCCTATATCTTTAATCTCATTTTCACATTTATTTCTTAAATCATTGAATTTTTTGCTTTTTAAAATTTTATTTGGGTTATCTGATTTTATATTTTTTAGGATTTGAGGATATTTTTTAAACTTCTTAACTTTTTCTTTGAATTGTTCATTTGAGAAATCAATTGCATCCAAAAATTTTATAGAAGATATAACAGCATCTCCTGAAATTGCAGAATCTAAACAAATTATATGACCAGATTGCTCTCCACCAAGCTCCCATCCAAGCTCCTCAAGTTTTTCAAAAACATTTCTATCTCCGACATCTGCTCGAACTAATTCAATATCTAATTCTTTAAGAGCATCGTTGAGTCCTTGATTACTCATTGTTGTTCCAACAACACCTTTTTTTCCTAAATAAATATTGTGCTGAAATTTTTCTTTAGCTAAAACATAAAGTATTTGATCTCCATCAATTTCATTTAGCTCTTTATCAATAAATATAAGTCTGTCCCCATCTCCATCAAGAGCTAATCCAAAATCTGCTTTGTTATCAGAAACAGCTTTTTTTAAAAGTGATATATTAGTAGAACCACAATTTTCGTTAATGTTAAGCCCATCAGGATTATTTGAAATTACTGTTAAATTAGCTCCTAATTCTCTAAATACCTTAGGCGCAACATCATAAGCTGCTCCATTTGCAACATCTAAAACTAAATTTAAACCAGAAAAATTTTCATTTTTCGTTAAAGCTTTTTTACAAAATTCTACGTATCTTCCTCCAGCATCATTTATTCTTGAAGCCTTTCCTAAATTTTTAACATTTACGACATCAATTTTTTGGTCAACCAGATTTTCTATTTTCATTTCCAACTCATTGCTGAGTTTTTTTCCCTTATCATCAAAAAATTTTATCCCATTATCTTTATAAGAATTGTGAGAAGCGCTGATTACTACGCCGGCAGTGTTCTTAAAACTATTAGCTAGAAACGATATTGCTGGAGTTGGAAGCGGCCCAACCAACTTGACATCAATACCTGCAGAAATAAATCCTGATTGAATTGCAGTCTCTAATAAATATCCAGAAATCCTTGTATCTTTTCCAATTATTACTGAATTTATTCCAAGTTCAGAAAAAACTTTGCCTGCAGCCCAACCTAACTTCAAAACAAATTCGGGGTTAGTATTTTGGTTGATTGGACCCCTTACCCCATCTGTACCAAAATATTTATTTTTGATCTTTTTTAACATTTTTCAGTTTTTTAGCCTTGAAAAAAGCTTAGCCACATTATGAATTCTTAAAATGTCTGCACCCCGCTCTGAAACAATTATACTAGCATAGGCTGATTTTTCGTCTAAATCCTTAAAATTCATGTTATTCAATATCTTTTTTAAAAATCCTTTTCTGGATAGTCCAATTAATATTTTATTGTTAAATTTAGAATAATCTATTTCAAATAAAAGCTTTTTGTTATCTTCAAAGGATTTATCGTATCCAAAGCCTGGGTCGAGAATAATATTTTCATTAGATATACCAATAGAGGTTAACTCTTGGACCTTGTATTGAAAAAAATTATTAATGTCTGCTTCAATAGAAACTGAGTTATCTCTTCTATTATGCATGACACATACTGGAATTTTGGCATCTCTAATAATTTCTTTTGATTCAAGAGATTCTAAAGCGCTAACGTCGTTTATTAAACCTATCTTGTATTTTAAAACTTCCCTCATTACTTCTGGCTTTCTAGTATCTATAGAGATTACACAGTTACTTTTTGAAACAATTTCTAATATAGGCATTAACCTATCAATTTCTTGCTGAGTTGAAATAACTGTATGTCCTGGTCTTGTAGATTCTGCTCCTATGTCTATAAATGAAGCTCCATAATTTTCTAAGGTTTCTATTTCTTTTTGAACTTTATTCTTATCTATGTCTATATATGAATTATTTTTTAAAAACTTTCCTCCATCAGAAAAAGAATCAGGTGTAAGATTTATGATACCCATAATTAAGGGCTTATCGAAGACAAGCTCTTTGTCTCTAAAATACATTAGAGGTCAGGTCTGGTTAGCTGGGTCGGATATAGATGGATTAGATTTTTTTCTGGTTGGTTTAGCCCCTTGATCATCAGATTTACCCGACCTTGGCTTTGCTCCAGCCATAATGTCATCAATTTGGTCAGTATTTAAAGTCTCAAATTCAACCAAAGCTTTAGCCATTGCATGAAGCTTTTCCATATTTTTGTTCAACAAATCCGTAGCTATTTTGTAGCAAGAATCAATTATTTTTTTTGATTCCTCATCAATCAATTTAGCTGTTTGATCAGAGAAAACTGTTGAAGCGCTCGAGGCAGATCTGCCCAAAAAAGGCTCATCATTTTCTTCTTCATATCTCATTGGTCCTAATTTCTCAGATAATCCCCATTTTGTGACCATATTTCTTGCTAACTCTGTAGCTCTTTCAATATCGTTTGAAGCACCTGTTGTAACACCGTTGGAACCATATATTAATTCTTCAGCAATTCTTCCACCGAAAAGGCCACAAATCCTATCTAAAATGCCTTGTCTGCTGAGACTGTACCTATCTTCTTCAGGAAGAAATACTGTAACCCCTAATGCTCTTCCTCTTGGAATAATAGTGACTTTATAAACTGGATCATGTTCCTTTAGTTCTCTACCAACAATCGCATGACCAGCCTCGTGATATGCAGTCCTTGTTTTTTCTTCAAGACTCATTACCATCGATTTCCTTTCAGCGCCCATCATAACTTTATCTTTAGCCAATTCTAATTCGTTCATTGTAATTTTTTTCTTACCAGATCTGGCTGAAAATAAAGCAGCTTCATTTACAAGATTAGCTAAATCTGCCCCAGAAAATCCTGGAGTTCCTCTCGCAATAAAAGATAACTCGACGTCTTCAGAAATTGGAACATTTCTACAATGAACTTTTAAGATCTGTTCTCGGCCTTTTATGTCAGGCAGGGGAACTACAACTTGTCTATCAAATCTACCAGGTCTCAAGAGAGCTGGATCTAAAACGTCGGGTCTATTAGTTGCAGCTATAATTATGATTCCTTCGTTAGCTTCGAAACCATCCATTTCAACTAAAAGTTGGTTTAAAGTTTGTTCTCTTTCATCATGACCACCGCCTAGTCCAGCTCCTCTATGTCTTCCAACCGCATCTATTTCATCGATAAAAACAATACAAGGTGCTTGTCTTTTAGCTTGATCAAACATATCTCTGACTCTTGAAGCTCCAACACCAACAAACATCTCAACAAAATCAGAGCCTGATATTGAAAAGAAAGGGACTTGAGCTTCTCCAGCAATGGCTCTTGCAAGAAGGGTTTTTCCTGTACCAGGAGATCCGCTCATTAAAATTCCTCTAGGAATTTTGCCTCCCAATCTTTGAAATTTAGATGGATCTTTCAAGAAGTCTACCAATTCTTGAACCTCTTCTTTTGCTTCTTCAACTCCAGCTACATCCTTAAAAGTAGTTTTAACTTTCCCCCCTTCTAACATTTTCGCCTTACTTTTACCGAAACTCATTGGACCTCCTCTTCCTCCCATTCCACCTTGCATTTGACGCATGAAGAAGAAGAAAATTGCAAGAATAATTAAGATTGGGAAACTGGCCACCAACAGTTGAGTCCAAATGCTTTCTGTTTGAGGCTCCTCTCCGAATACTTCAACTTGATGATCAAATAAATCATCCATTAACTGGTTATCTTGAACATAAATTGGTCTCGTGGTAGTGAATGGAGTTCCATCATCTTTAAAACCATTTATGGTATACCCATCACCTTGGAATGAGACGCTAGCAATTTGGTCTTTGTTAACAAGAGAAACAAATTCGGAATATGTCATGTTTTCAGACGACTGTCCCTGGTTAAAATTTTGAAGTGCAAAAAAGGTTGCTCCAGCTATAAAAAGCCAGATAAAAGTATTTCTTAAAAATTGTGACATATCATTACTCTATTTTTTTTCGACGCCTAAAACATACAACTCTCTAGAAATTGATCTAGAAGCTTTTGGCTTTAGCCTCTTAACTAATTTGAATCGTTCCTTAAGGTTTTCCAGGAGAAAATCTAAAGACTCGCCTTCAAAGCATTTACATAAGTATTTTCCACCAATTTGAAGAAATTTGTCTACTATACTTATCTCTATTTCTAATAAGGAGTTCATATTTGCAGAATCTACTATACTAACTCCACTTATATTGGGGGCAATATCAGATAAAACAATAGAGATTTTCTCTAAATTTAACTTTTCTATATCAATAAGATCAATTTGATAAAAATTCACATTTTTAATTTCTTTCATCGGCAAAACATCTATTGCTGTGATTGACCCTGAACCATTTAAAATTTTACTTACAACCTGGCTCCAACCTCCAGGAGCTGAGCCAAGCTCTAAAACATTGTCCCCGGGTTGAATTAAATTAAATTCTTTCTGGATTTGAATTAACTTATAGGCTGCTCTTGATCTATATCCATCTTTTTTTGCTAAAGAATTATATTTATCCCCTTGGGAATAAGAAGTTTTTTTAGACATAAAATTTAAATATGATGAATAGAAATAATCTCGTATTCTTTGATGCCTGAAGGGCTTTCAAATTTGATAATTTCTCCTGATTCTTTGCCAATCAATGCTCTTGAGATAGGAGATGAAAAAGAAATTTTACCTTCCTTCACATCAGCTTCGTCTTCTCCGACAATCTTGTAATTAACCTCTTGCTCATTATCAATTTCATAAAGTTTAATTGTAGCTCCAAAAATAACTTTACCTGTCTCAGGTATCTCTTTGATATCAATTACTTGTGATCTAGATAATTTAGATTCTATTTCTCTTATTCTAGCTTCTGATATTCCTTGCTGTTCTTTTGCTGCATGATATTCAGCATTCTCTTTCAAATCACCAAATTCTCTTGCCTCTGCAATAGCTTTTGAGATTTTTGGTCTAACTTTTAAAAGGTTTTGAAGCTCTCTTTGCAAGGCATTCTCCCCTTCTTTAGTCATTGGCTCTCGATCAGACATTATTACTTCATATCTTGTAATTTTTGATAAGACCAATCAACTTTTTTCGTAAGAACTTCGCAAATCGCTTTAGCACCTTGAATTGTGGTGGTACAACATATTTTTTGATCTAAAGCAGTTCTTCTAATTGACGAAGAGTCTCGAATAGACTCTCTACCTTCTGTAGTGTTAATTACAAGATCAACTTCGTTGTTTTTCATTAAGTCAATTATATTGGGCCTTCCCTCAAGAACTTTCTTAATTTGCTTAACTTTAAATCCCATTTCTTTTATAACATTGGCAGTTCCTTTTGTAGCAATAAGTTTAAACCCTTCTTCACTCAAAGAATTAACAATCTCTGATAGAAATTGTTTATCCGTATCTCTAACGCTTATAAATACTGACCCATATTTTGGTATTTCAACTCCTGCAGCTATTTCGGCTTTTTCAAAAGCTTCTGCGAAAGAAGCTCCAATTCCCATTACCTCTCCGGTAGATCTCATTTCAGGCCCCAAAATTGGATCTACATTTTGAAATTTATTGAATGGCAAAACTGCCTCTTTTACACAATATCTTTTAATTTTTGGAACTTTATCAAAGCCTAATTCTTTCAATTTTTTACCTGCCATAACTTTCGCAGCGATTCTTGCTAATGGTATTCCTAAAGCTTTTGAAACAAAAGGAATTGTTCTCGAAGCTCTTGGGTTTACTTCTAAAAGGTATACTTGGTCATTTACATAGGCTAATTGGACATTTACTAAACCTACAATTTCCATATTCGAAATAACTTTATTTACTTCAATTTTAATTTTTTCTATTACTTCAGGAGAAGAATCATAAGGCGGAATAGAACACGCTGAATCACCTGAATGAACACCAGCTTGCTCTATGTGTTGTAAAATTCCACAAATCACAATTTCGTTCCCATCACTAATAGCCTCAACATCAAATTCGACTGCAATATCTAAAAATCTATCAAGAAGTACTGGATTTGCATCATTTACTTGGAATGCGGAATTTAAATATTTAATTAAATCTTTATCATCATAAACTATCTCCATAGCTCTTCCTCCTAGAACATAAGAGGGTCTTACAACCAAAGGGTAACCAATTGAATTAGCTAAATTTAAAGCCTCTTTATTATTTGATGCCATTCCATTTGGAGGTTGAGTCAAATTAAATTTTTTTACAAAATTTAAAAATCGCTCTCTATCTTCAGATAAATCTATTTGATCAGGAGAAGTTCCTAAAATTGGAATTCTAAGCTCTTCGAGAGCACTCGCAAGCTTGAGAGGCGTTTGGCCTCCAAACTGGATTATTAAGCCCTCAGGTTTTTCAATCTCAACTATTTCGATGACATCCTCTAAAGTTATTGGTTCAAAATATAGACGATCTGAAGTATCGTAATCTGTGGATACAGTTTCAGGATTACAGTTCACCATGATTGTTTCGTAACCTTCTTCCTTTAAAGCCTGCGATGCATGAACACAGCAATAATCAAACTCTATTCCTTGACCAATTCTATTTGGACCACCACCCAAAACCATTATTTTTTTGTTCTCAGTAGGATCGGATTCACATTCATCTTGGTAAGTTGAATACATGTATGCAGTTGATGTCCTAAATTCTGCGCCGCAAGTATCAACTCTTTTAAAAATTGGATTAATCTTTAATTTTTTTCTTACTTTCCTTATTTCTGATTCTTTTTTATCTATAAGTTGAGCTATTCTTTCATCTGAAAAGCCTCTTTTCTTTGCTCCACGAAAAGCATTTGCATCTTTTAAGAAATCCTTTTTTTTAATTACATTTTCATATGTAACCAACTCTTGTATCTCTGATAAAAACCATGGATCTATACCAGAAATTTCAAATATTTCTTCAGTTGAATATCCTTTCCTGAAAGCCTCAGCTATATAAAAAATTCTTTCGGGCGTTGGTGAAATAAGTCTTGAGCGTATTTCAGATTTTGATGGTTTAATTTCAAATTCAACTAGTCCACACTTACCAATTTCAAGCCCTCTTATTGCCTTCTGAAAGGATTCTTGAAAAGAAGATCCAATTGCCATGACTTCTCCAACAGATTTCATCTGAGATGTTAATATTTCTTCAGCTCCTGGAAATTTCTCGAAATTAAACCTTGGAATCTTAGTAACGACATAATCAATTGTGGGTTCAAAAGATGCAGGAATACCGTCTCCACTTATATCATTCTTTAATTCATCTAAAGTGAAACCTACAGCTAATTTTGCTGCAATTTTAGCAATCGGAAATCCTGTTGCTTTAGAAGCTAATGCTGATGATCTTGATACTCTGGGATTCATTTCAATAACCACCATGTCTCCGTTTTCGGGGTTAATTGAAAATTGTACATTTGAACCTCCAGTCTCAACCCCAATTTCTCTAAGAATTGCCATGGATGCATTTCTCATTTTTTGATATTCCTTATCTGTCAATGTCTGAGCAGGAGCTACGGTTATTGAATCTCCCGTGTGAACTCCCATAGGATCAAAATTTTCAATGCTGCAAATAATAATACAATTGTCTGCCTTATCTCTTACTACCTCCATTTCGTATTCTTTCCAGCCAGAGAGGTACTGATCAATATAAAGTTCGGTGGTTGGTGATAGATCTAAACCCCTTTCACAAATTTCTTCGAATTCCTCAGGATTATAAGCAATTCCACTACCTGAGCCTCCCATTGTAAAATTTGGTCGGATAATGCAAGGAAATCCAACAAGTTCTAAGATCTTTTTAGCTTCTGAAATGTTATGAGCTAACCCAGCTTTAGGAGTATCTAGACCAATTTTTCTCATACACTCTGCAAATAATTCCCTATCCTCTGCTTTGTCAATTGCCTCCTTCGTAGCACCTATTAATTCGACGTCAAACTCTTTTAAAACTCCATGTTTGTTTAAATCCAAAGCAGCATTCAAGCCGGTTTGGCCACCCATGGTAGGTAAAATGGCGTCTGGTCTTTCTTGAGCAATTATTTTCTTAAGAGACTTCCAATTTATTGGTTCTATATAAGTAGCATCTGCTAACTCGGGATCTGTCATAATCGTAGCAGGGTTAGAATTAACTAAAATTACCTTGTAGCCCTCCTCTCTTAAAGCTTTGCAAGCTTGAACTCCTGAATAATCAAATTCACATGCTTGTCCTATTACAATTGGGCCAGCGCCTATAATGAGTATCGAGTTTAAGTCTTTTCTTTTTGGCATTTTTTCTTACTTAGACATGTTGTTTATAAATTTATCAAATAGACTTCTGATATCTTGAGGCCCCGGACTCGCTTCTGGATGACCTTGAAAGCTAAATACTCTGTCATCTGCAAAGGATATTCCTTGAATCGTGTTATCAAAAAGAGATCTGTGAGTAACCATTACATTATTATTATTTTTGATACTACTTTCGCTTATAGTAAATCCGTGATTCTGACTAGTAATAAAAACTTCATTGCTTATTAGATCTTTAACAGGATGATTTGCTCCGTGATGTCCAAATTTCATTTTTTCTGTTTCAAGTCCAAGGGCTAAACCTAGTAACTGATGTCCTAAACAAATCCCAAAAATAGGGATATTCGTTTCTAAGATTTTTCTTATGGCATTTATTGCATAATCACAAGGATCTGGATCACCTGGTCCGTTAGAAAGAAAGACCCCATCTGGATTCATTTTTAAAACTTCCTCTGCAGAGGTTCTTGCGGGAACTACGTTCACTTCGCAACCCCTGTCTACTAGCAGCCTTAAGATATTGTGTTTTACACCAAAATCGAAAGCCACAACTTTAAATATTTTTTTTGGATCTGATTTTGAATTTATTGAGCCTTCGCTCCAGATATAGTTTTCACTGCATGAGACTTTTTGAGCTAGATCTTTCCCCTTTAAATCGCCAAAGGAATCAAATAAAGATTCTATTTTTTTTTCTGAACAATCCTTTAATGAAATAACTGCAGGTTGAGAACCTTGTTCTCTTAAAATTCTAGTGAGCTGTCTTGTGTCTATTCCGGATAACCCTGTTATACCTTTTTTTTCAAGGAATAAAGACAATTCTTCATTATTTCTCCAGTTGCTTGTAATTTTTGTTGTCTCTCTAATTACAATCCCTTTGCATCCTCCAGAAAAAGATTCTAAATCTTGATCATTAGTTCCTACATTCCCTATGTGAGGATAAGTAAAACAGACAATTTGATCTGTATAAGATAAATCGGTGATTACCTCTTGATAGCCAGACATTGAGGTATTAAAAATGATTTCGCCAACTTGAGGGTCAGTTGCACCAAAGATTTCTCCAAAAAAAGTATGACCTGTTTTTAAAGTAAGTTTACCGAATTTAATTTGGTTATTTTTCAAAGCTAAAAATTAAAAAAAATCGCGACAAAGAAACAAATCTTAGTATCGCGATAATAACAACTAATGCCGATTGCATTAAAAAATGACTATAATGAATTAAAGTCGTTTAGTCCATGAATATATCAAAAGAAAATGATAAAAAATTCTGAAGAAATAAAAAAAATGAAGTTTGCGGGCAAGCTTGCCTCTAAGACTCTTGAAATGATTGGTGAATTCGTAAAGCCTGGGATTTCTACTGGAGAATTGGATAGAATTTGTCATGAGTACATAACAGAAGATCTTGGATGTATTCCTGCTCCTTTAAACTATAAAGGCTTTCCTAAGTCTATCTGTACTTCTATAAATCAAGTTGTGTGCCATGGAATTCCAAGTGAATCTAAAATTCTAAAAGATGGAGATATTTTAAATATTGACGTTACTGTGATTAAAGATGGTTTTCATGGAGATACGAGCAAGATGTTTATGGTTGGTTCTGAAAAGCCTCATGCAAGAAGATTAATAGATATCACGCAGCAGTGTATGTATGAAGCAATAAAAATTGTGAAACCTGGAGCTAGGCTTGGAGATATTGGACATAAAATTCAATCCATTGCTGAAAAAAATCACTACTCTGTTGTAAGAGATTATTGTGGCCATGGCATTGGCCGAGTATTTCATGAAGACCCTCAGGTGCTTCATTATGGTATACCCAATACTGGCCTGTCACTGCAAGAAGGAATGTGCTTTACGATTGAACCTATGATAAATATTGGAAGCCACAAGACTAAATTATCAAAAAGTGATGGCTGGACTGTTGAAACAATAGATGGACGTCTTTCCGCTCAATGGGAGCATACCATTTTAGTAACTGAGTCAGGTTATGAAGTTTTAACCCTAAGACAAGAAGAAACTATAGAATGAATCATCTTATTAACGAAATAGAATCTTATCCATTTGATAAGTTAAGAAGATTGCTTTCCTCAGTTAATCCAAATAAAAAGGATAATGATCTAATAAATTTATCAATTGGTGAGCCAAAAAAAAGAGCAAGCAGAGAAGTGCTTAAAATTCTTGCCAAAAATAAAGAGCTATTTTCCCAGTACCCTCCTCTGGGAAGTATGAATGCTCTCAACTCTTCCTATAAAGGTTACTTAAAAAAAAGATTCAATATAAAAGAAGTCTCAAACGACAATATCCTAAATCTTGGAGGTACTCGGGAAGGAACTTTCTCAGTCATTCAATCGCTATTTAATAAGAAAATTAAATCCGCAAAACCTTTCGTGTTAATGCCTAACCCTTTCTACCAAATTTATGGGGGAGCAGCACTCCTTGCTGGAGGAATTTCTAAACAAATAAACTTGAATGAAGATAATAATTTTTCTCTTGATCTAGATTCAGTAAAAGAAGATGTTTGGAAAAAATGTCAAATATTTGTTGCTTGTTCGCCTTCTAATCCTACTGGAAATGTTATGAAAAAAGACGAAATCAGAAAAATAATAAAACTCTCTAGGAAATATGAATTCTATATTGTTAGTGATGAGTGCTACATTGACATTTATCGCGAATCAAAGCCTCATAGTTTTATAGAAACCTCATATAAGGAATTTGGAAATTTTAAAAATATCGTTTCTCTTCATAGTTTATCAAAAAGATCAAATTTACCTGGTTTTAGATCTGGGATGATTTGTGGAGATAAAAAACTTATTAATAATTTTAAAAAATATAGATCTTTCCATGGAGTGAGTATTCCTCTTCCGATTCAAATAGCTAGTGCTACGGCATGGTCTGATGAAGAAATTGTTGAAGATAATAGAAGGTTTTACAATAAAAACTTTTATCTTGCAGATAAAATTCTAAATTATAAAGCACCTGATGGTGCATTTTATATGTGGCTAAAAACTCCTAACGGAGAAAAATTTTCAAAAACGCTCTTTAAAGAAAAAAATATTATTTCGCTTCCAGGCAAATATCTTGCTGTTTCAAAAAATGGAAAGAATCCTGCGGAAAACTATGTAAGAATTGCCTTAGTACATGATAATAAAATAATCAAAGAAGCTTTAGATAAAATTGCAGACATCTTGTAGTAATTATGAGTAATAATTGGACCGGCCTTGGAATAGGAAATAAAAACAAGAAAGGAGAATACTTAGATATGTATTTCCATCCAAAAAATATTTATGATTCAGATAAAGATATAGAAAAAATTGAAAGTCATGAATTGGTGAAAATTTCTGATGATATTCCTCCCTCAAATGTTCCCGAGGCCTATTTAAAATTGCATCTAATCTCTTTAAGACTTGTTAAACCTAATCAAACAAATTTGGAAGGAATTTTTGGGATTCTTCCTAATGTTGCTTGGACGTCTATAGGGCCCATAGATGCAAATGAGTTATCAGAAGTATTATATGAATCTAGAATTAATAAAAAAATAATTAAAATTTTTTCATTAGATAAATTTCCTTCTTTAACGGATTATGTTGCTCTCAATGATATAAGAGTTGCTGATACTAGCAGAGTAAGATTAGGAGCACATTTGGGACCTGGAACTACAGTAATGCATGAAGGATTTATAAACTTCAATGCGGGTACACTTGGTGAAGCAATGGTAGAAGGTAGAATTTCCCAAGGAGTAATAGTTGATGAGAATACTGACATTGGTGGTGGAGCTTCTACAATGGGAACTCTTTCTGGAGGAAATAATATTAAAATCTCTATTGGAAAAAACTGTCTTTTAGGAGCAAACTCTGGATTAGGCATTCCTTTAGGAGATCGATGTACTCTCGAGGCAGGACTTTACCTTACCAGTGGAGCTAAGGTAGAAATATTAGATGATAAAGGAAAAGTCATTAAAACTTCCAAAGCAAAAGAATTATCTAATGTATCTGATCTTTTATTTTTGAGAAATTCTTTAACGGGTGCTATTCAATGCAAAAAAAACCAAAGCGTAAATAAACTTAATCAAGAACTTCATGACAATTGAAGAATCTAGAAAATTAAATGAATTTATCACAGCTGGCTTTTTTAGAAGAATTTTAGCGTTGTTTTACGACTCTTTGTTAGTAATTGGAATAATCGTTTGTTTTCTTCTATTGATAACATTCTTATTTGATAAAACTTTCGAAGCTCCACTTGAAATCTTTTTTCTTCAAATAACTTACATTTTTATAGGAACCGTGTTTTTCACATATTTTTGGAAAGTAAATAACGGACAAACTCTGGGCATGCAAGTTTGGAAGATAAAAGTAGTCCACGAATCTGGTAAGCTTCTTTCAATTAAAACACTTTTAGCTAGAAGTTTTTATGGTTTGATTTTTAACTCACTTTTTGGAATAAATTATTTGTACATTTTCTTCAATAAAGAAAAAAAATCTTTAAATGATGTTTTGTCTAAGACAAAAGTAGTGAAGACAAATTAGGTTTTTAAAATTTTTAAACCAATATATCCAACTAACAAGGAAGGAATCAATATGGCGAGAGAAGGCGAAATGTTATTTATGATTGCGACATTACCAAATATTTTTAAAACTAAATTAAATCCAAAAGCCATTAAAGCGCCAAAAAGAACCCTTTCTAAATTTTTATTTCTTGCAAACAAAGATATTGATAGTGCAATTGATAACAAAATAATTGAAATTGCTGATAAAGGTTCCAATAATTTTTTCCAAAATTCATAAGAAATTTTTTTCTTCTCTCTTTCAGGTCCAGTTTGACTCAAAATTTTGTATACATGTGACAAAGGGAGCTCTTTGATTCCTAAGTTCTCATTTAATCCAACATTTGGAGCTTCATACCAATAATATTCTTCAAATTCTTTTTTTGTTATTGAATCAAACGCTTGATTCAACTTCCATTTTTTTTCTTGAATTTCAAAAGATTTAGCTTCGACAATGGAATGTAATTTTCGTTCTTCGCCTAAGACGTATAGCTTTAAGTTTGATCCAAATCTATCTCCAACAGAATAATTTGCAAGAATATTGTTTTTTTGCAGCCATTCTGTTTTATTTGTGAATTCTTGATTTTTATATTTTACGCCTTTAGCAAATCTCTCAAGTTCTGGTGTTACGTATTCAAAACTTATTAGAGTTAAAACCAATATTAGAACAATTGGTTTTAAAATATTCAAAACACT
>MDTE01173812.1_pt1 | contig 14843 bp, 8 predicted proteins | sample 811231 | NCBI WGS metagenome assembly MDTE01 (sample SAMN05326651, study PRJNA326480) | marine metagenome | isolation source: seawater | place: Indian Ocean: Red Sea | collected 2010 | reverse complement strand
GTGTCGTAGTGCGTGTTGCTCCAGATCCGTTAGAAACGGACGCAGGCGGATTCCGCCAGGCAGCGCGCAGCGCGCGGCGCGCAGCAGGCAGTCGCGTCAAGATACCAATCTACGCCGCCACCGTCACAGCCAACGGGCGCGAGGGGCTGCGAAAGCCGTCTGCACCTCGCCAAGATGAGGCCCTCGTCGGCGCGTTACGTCGACATGGAGAAGGGCGACGGCCTCGTGGAGCAGCCGTCGTCGTCGCCCCCGCCCCCGGGTCCAAACTCGACCCCGGCGACGACGTCCCAACACCCCACGGTTGGGCCAGAGCCCACCTGGACCGTGGACGAGGCCATCGACGAGATCGGCTTCGGGCCCTTCCAGCTCGTGATGCTCTGCGTCACCGGGCTGGCGTGGATGGGCGACGCGATGGAGATGATGCTGCTCTCATTCCTCGGGCCGGCGGCGCGATGCGAGTGGGGGATAGCGCCGTGGCAGGAGGGCATGCTCACCAGCGTCGTGTTCGTCGGGATGCTCGTCGGCGCACCCACGTGGGGCCAGATCGCCGACTGGAAGGGACGAAAACTCGCGTTCTTCTGCACGACGCTGTGGATCTTCGTCGCCGGGCTGGCGTCATCCTTCGCGGGCTCCTTCGATGAGCTGTGCGCGTGGCGCGCCATCGTCGGCTTCGGCCTCGGCGGCGTCCCCGTCGCGTTCAGCGTCTTCATGGAGTTTTTGCCGTCGGGCAACCGAGGGGTGTGGCTCACGATAATAGAGACCTTCTGGACGCTCGGCAGCGTCGCCGCCGCGGGGCTCGCGTGGGTGGTGCTCCCGCACCACAGCTGGAGGCTCCTGCTGCAGCTGTCCACGGCACCGCTCGCGCTGTTGCTCTTGCTCATCCCCTTCGTCTCGGAGTCGCCGTATCACTCCGCCGCCGTCGGCGATTACGCCGCGGCAAAGGCGACGTTGACGCGGATGGCGAAGGCCAACGCGCCCCGAAACCCCGTGGCGCTGCCCAAGGGCACGCTCGTGTCGCCGCTGAGGTTTCAATCGTCCGTCGCGAGGGACGAGGGCGCCGGGAGGTTCGAGCGGTTTGTCTCTACGGCTTGCAAACCGTTTCGGAGGATAGCGACGCTGCTCGAGAAAGGGCAGCGAAAGCAGACGCTCATGCTCTGGTTCATATTCTTCGCCGTCGCCTTCTCGTACTACGGCGTCGTGTTGCTCACGACGGAGGTTCACGTGGACTCCAACGCCGCGCGCGGGGACGGGAGAAAGGGCGGCACGAGGGGCGGCGACGATGCCGTGGCGTGCACCGGGCACGGCTCGCCCGACCTCGACTACGGCGCGTACAGGGACATATTCGTCTCCTCCACCGCGGAACTCCCGGGGTTGGTGCTCGCGGCGCTGTCCGTGGATTTGATCGGCAGACGAAACTCGCTGAGCTCGTCCATGGCGCTCAACGTGGTGCCGCTCTTGGCACTGTTGGGGTACGCGACGTTTCCGATTTGGCTCGAGACGCTCGCGCTGTTTCTGTCCAGGGCGGCTAGCATGTGGGCGTTCACGGTGCTGTACATCTACGCCCCGGAGACGGTCAACACGTCGGTGAGGGCGACGGCGATGGGGATGGGTAACGCGGTGGCCAGGCTGGGCGGGATGCTGTGCCCGCTGTTCGCGGTGGAGATGGTGGAGTCGGGGCGTATGACGGGCGCCATCGCGTTTTTCGCGGCGCTCGCTTGCATCACCTCGATTGTGGCGTTCTTTTTGCCCATCGAGACGGCGGGGAAGAGGCTGGACCAGATGGACGAGACGGCGGAGGAGAGACACGGGGACGTGGAGCTGACGTACGGCGCGACGGAGCCGACGAGTAAGAAGTAGATCGCGACGACAAGCGCGGGAGTGAATGAGTCTTGTTGTATTTACAAATGCACTTCCCAGCGGGCGACAGTCTATACAAAATGATATCACCCATTGGGCCGCGGCAAGATCATCTGATCTACGAGTAAGGAGCACTACTGCTTCCTCAGGCGGGCCCGGTATTTAGGCCGGCTCGGGGAAGCAGAGAGTGTCGAACTCGTTGATGACAATGTCCTTGAGGTTGTTGTCGTCGCTCAGGGCAATGTTGAGGGTGTCAAAGCACTTGGGAACGCTGCAGATGGCGGAAGTGTTCTCCTCACCTTCTCCGAGTTCACCCTTGGCCTGGTACGACCTGGACTGGGTGCACACGGTCTCGAAGCTCTCACCGAAAACCCTGTCGAGCTCATCACTGTCCCCCTGCAGCATGACAAGGCAAGCATCGACGTTGCACTCCTTGTAGCCAACCTTCGCCGTCTCCTTGCTGACGTGGCTGTGCTTGGTCTCCTTCTTGCCGACGGAGGCAGCCGCGGAGGCGCCGCCGTAGCAGAGAGCCTGGAACTCGTTGATGATGATGTCCTTGAGCTTGTTGTCCTCGTTGGGGAGGGCGATGTTGAGCATGTCGAAGCACTGGCTAACCTGGCAGACGGCATCCTCGGGACCGCCGAGCTCTGCGTTGGGGTTGGACTCGTACTCGCGGGACTTGACGCACACGGTCTCGAAGTTTTCGCCAAAGATGTCGTTGATGGCCTCATCGTCGCCGCGGAGCATGGTGAGGCACGCGTCGATGGTGCAGGTGTCGCCCTTGCCGAGGGTGGCAGTCGCGGAGGCGCCGCCGTAGCAGAGAGCCTGGAACTCGTTGATGATGATGTCCTTGAGCTTGTTGTCCTCGTTGGGGAGGGCGACGTTGAGCAAATCGAAGCACTCTGCAACGTCGCAGATGGCGTCCTCGGGACCGCCGAGCTCTGCGTTGGGGTTGGACTGGTACTCGCGGGACTTGACGCACACAGTCTCGAAGGATTCGCCAAAGATGTCGTCAATCTTCTCGTTGTCGGCGCGGAGAAGGACGAGGCACGAATCGACGTTGCACTGGGATCCGAGCCTGGAGCGCTTGGTGGAAGTCTTGGGCGCGACGGCGTGCGCGTTGTGGCCGACCTTGGCGACCTTGGTCTGATGCTTGTTCTTGCCCATCGCGGCGGTGGAGGTGGGGAAGCAGACATCGTAGAATTGGGTGATGACAACGTCCTTCATGGACTGCTGCTTGGTCTCATCCTTGGAGACCTTTCCGAGCTCCGCGTTGAGGATATCGAAGCACTTAGGGACGGTGCACAGCGCCTTGGGGTTCTCCTTCAAACCGTGCGTCGAGCCTTGCTCGACCACCTGGTTCGCCTGGGTGCACACGGTGTCGAAGGACTCCTGGAAGATTGAGTCGAGCTGGTCGCTGGGCCCCTGGAGGAGGGTGAGGCAGTGATCCATGCCGCACGTCTCAGACGCGCCGAGGCGCATGAGGGACGAAACGCCGTATCCGTTGGAACCGGAGAGGGCGTACGCGCCCACGAGCGCGCCGGAGACGGCGCAGAGCGCGCCGACCGCGACGAGAATTCGCGAATTCGACCCCGATTTCGCCTTGTTGGTGAGGAGGGTGTCATTTTCACCGCCCTTCTGCGCGTCCGGGTGGAACGCGCCGTACATGCGAGCGCCCGACATTTTTTGCTTGGGTGCCAAACAACGAGACGCGATACACGCGACGCTGTCACACGATCTCTAGCGTCGGCGCGCGTCGCTAGAAGGTGTGACGAATTCGCCCCAGGGGCACGAACTTTTTTCCCCAAACGCCCCGCGAGATGATTACCAACGAAATAAAGAGTAGCGCTCAGACTGTTCGACCATACGCGAATATTCTAAAACCCAGCCGCGGGTTTGGGTATAACACCTCTGAAAATTCTCGCAGGTCTAAAAAGGGTGTTGAGGTGTTGATGGTATCGCCCATGTTGAACAATCGTACCCCCGTAACTCAAGAATAACTCAAGATTTTTCCTCGATTCGATTTTTTTATCCTCCCCATTCGACGTGGCCGGGGACTAGTCTGTACTGTGAGCTGTACGATCGGCCGGGAGGTGTTATAAATATCCAGCCTCCGAATCTCCGCGGGATTTTTTTTCCCTTTTTGCTGACTGGAAGACGTCGAGCCCCGTGACGCGCCCGCGTGTGGGAACGCCATTGGTTTGCCGAACCGATGTGGAGGTGACGGGGAGATCGTCGAATTTCGAACCCGTGAACGGGCGAAAAAGCCCGCGGGAAGAGAATTGACGTGACACGCGGGTGTTTTGGTGGTTGCGGTCGTTTGCACGTGTCCGCCCGTTCCGCGCGAGCCGAGCCAACTGTCACGCGAGCGAGCGGCAGGGCCAACCAGACGGACGATCGAACTTCGCGATGGCCGCGACGACGACGACCCTCTCGCTCGCATCGCGCTGCGCGACCGCTCATCGAAGGCTCCGGGCCACCACCTCCGCCTCCGCGCGGGTCCCCCGGCGCCCTCGCGCCCTCGCCGTCGTGGCGGCCGCGGGCAAGAAGGGCGAGGCGAAGACCGGGTTGAACCTCATCAAGCCCAAGCCGATGTACGCGAAGGGCGAGGAGCCGTGGTGGATCGACCCTGAGACCGGGAAGGCGCCGGGGTACCTCCAGATCACGGTGTTCATGGCGTCGCAGCTGTTCGTGGGGATGGTGATGCAGCCCTTCGCGCTGTGGTACGGGCAGCTCTTCGAGCCTTACGTCCAGAACTGCACTGGGATCGGGTGCTGATTCGATACTCCAAAGTGTTAGCCAAACGCGTGTAACGACGCCGACGAGCTCGCCCGTCGCCGCGCTCAGTCATCGTCCTCGCTGTCCGACTGCTGCATCCGCTTGAACGCCTGGGCGAGCCTGGCGACCGCGACGGGGTCGGCACCGTCCGGCAGCCTCTCCGCGCCCGCCGCGCTCGACTCCCGCCTCCGTCGAGCCTCCGCTCGCCTCGCCTTACCCCGAGCCCTCAACGATGCCATCGCGTCCGACCTGTACGCCTCGCTCGCCGTCTGCGTCGACGCCGTGCGCAAACCCGCCGCCTCCTCCAACACGCGCGCCGCCTCGGCGCGCTCGCGCTCCCAGAGTCGGAGCCAAATCGCGTTGGTCTCGCGGCGCGCGACAAAGCCGCGCCATCGCGATTGGACGGTCACCGCCGCCTGCTCCCTCATTCGTTTGGACTCGCGCGCATCGCGCTCCGCGGCGGCGGCGCGCTCCATCGCCGCCTTCTTCCCGGCTATGAACGCGCGCGCGAGGTACCCGCGCGCGTGCCTCTGTATGCGAACCGCGGCGACCGTCTCCCGCGCCTCGCGTTTCTTCGCCTCCCATCTCGCAACCTCCCTCGCCCCGAGCTCCTCGCGCGTCGGCGCGCCGGACGATGTTCCCGCTCGCGTCCGCCCGGTTTTCCCCGCGGCGGTCCTCTCCGCGGCGGCCCTGGTGGCCTCTCGGAACCTGCGCTCGCGCTCGTACTCCGACCGCGCGGCGAGCGCGAAGAGGTCTCCCACCACGCCCACGAGCTCGACTCGCGTAAGCGAACGCAGGCGTTCCTCGGTGACGTTCTGGAGCAGCTCGATCTTCGCGCGGCACTCCTCGAGCTGGCGCTCCGTCTCCGGATTGAGCGCGATGGGCGGCGGTTCGCGCGAGCGACGTGCCGCGACGCCGACTGGCATCGCGGGCGGGCGCCACAGGGTTGTCGCCGAGCGCGACCGATAATGAGTCGTGCGTTTCGCGAGTTTTTGGTCCCCCCGAGACTGCACCAGGAAGGTCGTCTCGACGTCGTCCGTCTCACAGGGTTGGCCCAAAGGGGGGCCGCGCGTCTCCGCATGTCGACTCACGAGCGCGACGCGAACCCTCGGGACGAGCTGCCCCCCAGCGCGAAGCGCACCCGCGTCGGCGGGGACGATGCCCCCGCATCATCGACCGCGCCGTGCGTCTCGGTGCTCATGCCCTGCAGGAACGCGATGCCCTGGCTCCCCGACTGCGTCAGCAGCGTCCTGGCGCAGGTCGGTCTGGAGGAGCACGGAGGTTTGGAGCTCATCGCGGTGGACGATTCGTCAACGGACGGATCCAGGGAGTGGCTCGACGCCCTCGCCGCGGCGCTGACCGCGCGGGGCGACGACGCAGTCGGGGAGCCCGCCGACACGAGCGCCACCGCCACCGCCACCGCCGCCCCTCCGCCCGGATCCTCCGCCGACGGCGACGGCGCTGACGAACCCTTCCCCGCCTCGATGCTCGGGTGGGAATCCGACGCGCACACGCCGCTCACCGTCGAACAGGTGGCCGCGCGAACGGCGCGCGGTAACAGGCTCGTGATCCTGAGCGTGAAGGCGCACGGACCCAGCGGGCAAGGTAAGGCTCTCAACGCCGCGTACCGAGCGGCAAAGGCGAACCTCGTCGGGGAGATGGAATCGGACGACCTTCGCCCGCCGGACGCGTTCGCGACGCTGCGAGATGCGCTGATGAGTAACCCGGAGTGGGACTGCGCCACGAGCCGCGTGCGGCTGTGCGGATGGCAGCGGCCGGGGATGGAGCGCTGGATCGACTGGCAAAACGAGCAGGTCACCGGGGAAGCCATGCGAAGGGCTCGGTTCATCGAGATACCCGCGCTTCGCGCGTCGGGGTTGTACCGGCGCGAGGCCCTGGAGCGCGTGGCGATGCGCGACGGCAGGGAGGACGACGTCTCCGACGGAGCGCCGGAAGATGAACCGACGTCTCCATCCATGGGAGATGAACCGTCTCGGCCGTATCGCGATCTCTGGGTCGTCGACGGCGTCGTCGCCGATTGCGCGCACGACGCCGACCCGACGTACGATTTAATCGAACGGAAAGGCCGGCGTCCCAGCGGGTGGTGGCCCGTGGACGCCGACTTTTGGCAGCGATGGTTCGCCTGCGGCCTCGTCGCGGGCAAGGTTCGCGAACCCCTGTATTACTGGCGGCAGTACCCGTCGCAGAGCACGCGGACGCACGATCGGTGCTCGCTTGGACAGCTGAGACGGTGCAAGGCGCACTTTTTGCTGGCGCGGGGCGGGGCGGCGCGCGGCCGGTGCGTGCAGGTGTGGGGTACGGGCGATACCCTCGCGGCGTGGGTGGACGACCTCCGGGGCGTGTTGACGGGGTGGGATAAGAGCGGCTTCCTCGCGCGGTCGCCCCCGGCGTTGGCGGCGAGCGAGAGCGGCGCGGCGAAGCTTCGAACGGAGCTCCTGTCCGCGGCGGCTCGAGCGACGGTTCGGGCGGTCGAGTACCGTCCGGGCGCTCCCGTGGGAAAGAAGAGGCTGGCGCGGGAGGACGAGGCGTCGCGCGAGGCGGTGGCCGAGGCGGGGGTGAAGCTGGACGCGCTCCCTCCGATTCGGCTCTTCGCGTTTGGCATGGAGAAGGCGCGGCGAAAGGTTGCGAGGACGTTCCCTCGGTTCGACGCGAGGGAGGGGGACGATCACTGGTTCGTGGGGTGACGAGGTACGGGGTTGGACGGCGGCGGCGGCGCGGCGGCGCGGTCTCGACGTCCGCCGGGGTTGACGACGAGAGCGGAATAGCCGGCGGACAGAGTTTTCCCAGCCTCCCGTCTCGGTGATTTATAACACGTGCAGTCAAAAAGGGGAAACAGGTTCACACGCGAGCGGCGCATGGGTGGGTGCGTGTCGTCGCTCTGCGTCTCGGAGGAGGCGGAGATTAGCAGGGCGAAGGATGCGTTGGGTCTCACCGCGTTGGACAACATCGATGCGCTGACTCAGGGCAGCCTTCGCAGGGCGTACCGCCTCTTCCGAGACGCGGATGCCGATAGGAACGGCAAAGTTGACGCGCATGAATTTGCGCGTATGTTCCGCCTCCCCGAGGACGTCTACCTGGAAAGGCTGGTGGATATCCTGGACTGCGATGGCAACCGGACGATAGACTTTCGCGAGTTCATAGTCGGGCTCGCGTCCTTCGTCCTCTCCGGGAGCTTCGGGCGCGTGCGCTTCGCGTTCAGGCTCTTCGATCTGGACAACGACGGGTGGTTCTCGAGAGACGAGCTCATGACCGCCATCCGTCTCTCCGAGTCCAGGTGGGAGGCGCTTGGCGGCGAGGCCAAGCGGCGCAGGGCGCTGGGCAGGAACTACTGGGGCGACACCGCGCAGAAGGACATATACAAGCCGTACAGGGAGCTCATGAGGGACCTCGAAAGGCGTTGCCCGTCGCGCATGGACTACGACGAGTTCGTCTACGTCGTCTCCAGGCACCCACGGGTCTTCGCGCCGGTGAACCACGTGTGGAACGTCCTGCGGGAATACGCGGACCCGGCGGTGCGGGTCGTCAGGGAGCTGCGGCGCGCGGGTAACCGCGAGTTCTTCAAGGGGACGGTGCTGGAGAGCGACAGGGCGGACCAGATATTCGCCACCGGAAAGAGAGTCGCCGAGACCACTCGCGCGTCCTCGTCGTCGTCATCGCGGTGCCGACCGACCGACACGCGCGGGACGGACCGCGCCGCGCGCGACGACGGAAACACCGACTACGACCGCATACGTCACTGGCTGAGCCAGTCGTCGCACCCGCGCGGGGTCTCATCGGTGGCGCGCGGTCTTCAAAGCGTCGGGGGCTCGTTCAGTCGGAGTTTCTGGACGAAGAAGCGGCGCGGGGAGGACGGGGTCGAGCCCCCCGGGAGCGTCGCGCGAACCGCCAGCGAGAACCTCGCGGAGGAGCTGCTTGACCAGGACGCCAGGGACCTCGGCATCGACACCGGCAACAGGGCGAGGTTACGCGCGGAACGACGCGCGGCGAGGTCCGCCAAACATCCGCGAGGTGGAGGTTTCAGCGACTTGGGTTTCGACGGCGACGACTCCGCCGCCGGGTCCGACGACTCCGACGACGACGCCGCCGCCTCGTCCATCGCCATGAACGAGATCTGGACCGCGCTGAGGCTCGCGCCGTCCAATAGTGCGCGCGTGCGGTTACCCGACGGCTCCGTCCGTCCGACGCTGCGACCGAGGCGGAATCCGTACCTCGACGACGCCTTCGCCCCGGCGGAGAGCGAGGCGAGCTCGGGGACAAAGACGCGGCGCAGGGTGGCGGCGGCGGAGGCTGCCGCCGCTATTCCGATACCGAGCGATTATTACGACAAGCTGGACGTCGCCGCCGTCGCGAAGCGCGCGATGGTCGCGGACCGAGTCAGGCGGAACCTGAGCCGGTTCAAGGACCGGCTGGAGGGGCGAAGGCGGTCGAGGGGGGGAGGAGTCGGATCGTTTTTAGCGGAGGACGACGCGGCGGCGGCGGAGCCCCCCGGGTGGCTTCGCGACGGGGGTGATGTCACCGCGGTCGACGCCCTTAGCCGGCCGAAGGGCGGCGCGCTCAGTCGTGAGGAGGAGTTGATGATGTCCGCGAGTAAGAGGGCGAGCAAGCTCTCGAGCGAGGAACGGACGAGGGAGGGGTCGTCGTCGGCGGCGGCGAAGTGGAAGGACTCGGCGTCGGAGGCGTTCCGGCGGAGGGTTCGGGCTCACGCCGGAGCTAAGCCCGAGGAGGCCGGGCGGCTCGGGCTCAGGGTGGACAGGCCGAAACTGAGGCGAAGGGATAGGGAAAATAGCGGGATCAAGGTGTAGCGTAGACTAGCATGCATCGATGACAGCGGATAGCCAAGTACCTGCGTAACTTTTAGCAGAGTTGACTGTTGTGCTCGCTAACAACGGTTTTCAAAGAAACTGAGCGCCAGTCGGGGCCAGCGCCAGTCGGGGCCAGCGCCATGCGTCGGAGGGGAGGCCTGGCTCTGGCCGTCCTCCTGGCGCTCGCGCTCGCGGTCGGCGTCGGCGGCGATGAGGTCGACGCCGGCATCTCGAGCGGGACACGGAACGGCGACGGGGCGGGCACCGACGCGCCCACGGGAGGAGCCGACGTGAACGACGGGGCGACGCACCATCTCTGGCTCGGCGTCCCCGAGGACCACTACGTCCCGGACTTCCACCCGGACCCGCTCCCGGACGACCACCCTCTGATCGTCAGCCACAGACGATGGTGGCGCGACGCCATCGAGCACGCGTTCAGCAGGCACCACCACACGTCCCCGGCCGAGTGGACCCGATCGCACCCGGAGGGACGCAGGCGCATCCTTCAGTCCGGGCTCTGGCCGGCGGACTGGCCCACGCGACCGTCCACGAACTACTCCGGCTACAACTACCCCGGCGGCGAAGGGCCCGACGACAGGCCGTACGTGCTGCCGATGCGGTACCAACCCCCGCCGTCGCCCCCGCCCCCTCCACCGAGTCCACCCCCGACCCCGCCGCATCCGCCGCCCTCGGCGCCGTTCCCGCCGTCGCCGCCGCCGTCGCCCCCGCCCGCGCCGCCGCCGATCTACCCGGTCTCCCGGTCCAGGGCGTGGAGGCCGTATCCAAACTCCACCCTCGTGGACGTGTTCATGGGCTACGCGGGCGTCGGACCCATATTCTTCGCGGTGGACAGGTACTACTACTCGACGATTCGATCCGACGTCGAGGGACCGGAGTCGTTCGAGACCCGGTTCGACGCGAATAACCCGCGGCCGCCCACGCTGAAGGGACCGGGAAACACGAAGCACCAGCAGCTTCACGTTCCCGTGAACGCGACGGAGGTGTACGTGAGGATATGCGACGACGCGGGGTATCCGCTCTCCGCGATTCAGAACGTGTCGATTGAACCCGGTTCGCACCTGGCGTCGGCGTTTGGCCGCGGCAACTCGAAGGAGGTGACGGTGAAGACCCTGTGGGAGCTCATCAGCGCGATGAGAGACGATACGGTGAGCAAGATCAAGGTCATCGCCCACATAGGCTTGGGGGGGAGGCCGTTGCCGACCATCTCGGGGGACAGGGACCTGACCATCGTGGGCGAGTGCGCCAACCCCGCCGGCCCGGTTGGCGTCCCCTTCAACGTCACCGCGCTGAACAACACGGGGTTCACGCCCGGTTACAACGTCACGGACGGGTTCAGCCACCTGCCCGAGATCCCGCCCTACAACTGGTCCTTATTCGCGCGTTGGAACGACACGGCGTCCGACCGGACGACGACAGACGCCGACGCCTCCGCCGCCGGGCGGAGGCTGCTGCAGGAGATGGACCGGTTCGACCTCAACGCGCGGCCCCGCGGGTCTCGGGCGCGAAGGCGGTTGCAATTCAGCCACGACCCCGCGCCTGCCCGGGATTACGCGGGCATCAGAGAAACGGACACGTCCGACGTGTTGGACCGGGAGTTGTACACCGGCACGTTCGGAGACGTGTACGCCGGGTCCTTCGGGAACGTGGGCACCGACGAGGGCGTCGCGTTTCTCCTAGCCGCCATCGAGGTCATGTCGCAGCTGGGCGAGGATGCCAACTTGACGTACGCCGAGCTCGGAGCTGGCATGGCGCAGATCGATGCCGTCGACGAGAAGCGGTACCCGTGGGAGCAGGAGGTTTGGAGCACGTGGACCGAGGATGCGTTTTTCGTCCGCGGCACGGCGTTTGACTCCCCCACGCCGCTGGAGTACTACGAAGCGGGCACGACGCACGCCATCGGCGGACCCGTCATCGTCGCGGGGGGACCGGAGCTGAACCTCACGTGGAACAGGTACTACGTCCCGAACGTCACCGCGGGTAACCTGACGCACGTGTGCAGGAACGAGACGTGGGTCAACGAGACGACGATATGCTTCAACTTTACCCGAGATGATTATTTCAAAGCGTGCGGCGACGGGTACGCGTGGAACGCCTCCGGCCCGGTGCCGGGGTACGTGACCCGGTACTACGAACCGAACGTCACCATTCACCCGCACTGGGGCAGCGCGGAGATCTTGAGCCTGAACCTGAGCTCCACGACGAACACGTCGGACGAGAACGGGCGGTGGACGGTTCGCACGTACAATAAGGATGACGGCTCGGGGATTCGCGTATTTTGCCACAACGAGACTTTGCGGGACGGGGTCATCGTGAACGGGACGCTGGTGAACAACACGTGGAACGGGACGATATTCAACGGCACGTACAACGGCACCGAGTTGCAGTACAAGTTCAACAGGACCCTCGCTGAGCCGTGGCAGATGGTGTGCTTCAACCTGACCCGAACGTACATCAACGAAACGTGCGTGGCCACCGGGGGGATATACAACGTCACCACAAACACCACGTTCTTCCGTATGATCGAGACCTTCTACGTCCCGCTCGAGAATCGATGCGTCATCGACGGCCTGGAGCACAGCGCGATGTTCTCCGTCGGCGACGAGACTTCGCCCGATTGCGCCGCGTTTGCGCCCAGACCGGTGCGTTTCAAGCCCGGATTTGGCGGCGCCAAACCCGTTTCGGTCGACGTGAGCGAATCGAACCGGGAAGTCCACGTGCCGCCGCATCTCGCGCACCGCTACGATTACGACGGCTGGGACGTCCCCAACGCGACGACCGAGGGCGTCGCGCGAGTGCCCCCGAGGCGGCGCAAGTTGGGCGGTCTCCACGGCGGCCGAGACCCGAGGGAATCCGGCGTCGACGTCTTTGCCGGCATCCCCGACACCGTCGTCGGGGAGTGGTCCCCGTGGGGCAACGAGCAGGTCACCAAACGCTCGACGACGAACGCGGCGTCGCGCAGGTGCGGGCGGCTGGAGCTGAACAACCTCGTGCTTCGAAGGGGTTGGTCGGCGGCGGAGGCGGGGGCCGTCGCGGCGGTCAAGGGGGGCGAGCTCGCGGTGCGGGGGTGCGTGGTGGAATTTTCCCGCACGGGGCCGGGCGCGGGTCGCGGGGGCGCGATCGTGAACTACCGGGGCGACGTGAGGATATCCCGGAGCACGTTCCGGGGTAACGTCGCCGCGAAAGGGGTCAACGGGAGCGCGACGGGCGGGACGGACGGCGGAGTCGTCGGCGTGGGCGACCACCTGTACCACCACGGCGGGACCAACAACGACCCGGGGTCGCTGTGGATCGACTACGACACGACGTTCGACGGTAAGGTGCACGCGGTGAACCAGGCGAGCTCGGACCAATCGATCTGAAGGTTAGTCATCGGTTCAGTAGATTGAAGTAAAGTAGGTTAGCTATCATCGTCAAAACACTCTCAACCCTCGCAACGGTGCATCGCGTCGTGCCATAATAGCGTAGGCGTTTTTGGACGCTTTGTGGTATGATGTACATGTGCTCATAATATGGTGTTACAGCGCCGGATCTCGTTCGGCTTTCACGCCGGGGTGGGCATGCCCTCCTGGATTCCGCACACCATGTTCTTCGGGAGCGCCTCGTCGATCTTCTTGGGGTACGGCAGGTTGAGGTTGGCCATGATCTCGATAAACTCATCCTTGGTTTTCCCAGAGCCGAGCCTGGGGTTGAGCGCCTTCTCCTCACCGACGGTGCTACACCTGTGGCCCTTGTAGTCGTGCGCCGGGTAGATGATGGTGTCGTCCGGGAGGGAGAAGATCTGCGTGTGAACGCTCTCGTAGAGCCTGTCCGCGCTGCCCTGCTGGAAGTCCGTGCGGCCGCAACCCCTGATGAGAACGGCGTCGCCGGTGAACACCATGTCGTCGCACACGTACGAGAGGCACCCGTCGGTGTGGCCTGGGGTGGCCCTCACCTCCAGGAACATGGATCCGAACTCGATCCTGTCGCCGTGCCCGATCTTGACGTCCGCCTGCGCACCCGATGCGGCGGCTATGATCGACCTGACCTCGGGTCGAGCAGCCTTGATGGCGCCGGAGCCGGTGACGTGATCGGCGTGGCAGTGGGTGTTGACGGCGTACTTGAGCTTGACGCCGAGCTCGTCGATGAGCTTGAGGTCGCGATCGACCATCTCGAGCACCGGGTCGATTAGCACGGCCTCGCCGCCGGGGCCGTCGGCGATGAGGTAGGTGTAGGTGGAGGAGCCGGAGGTGTCGAAGAGTTGGCGGAAGATGACGGGCTTCCTGTTGGCGTGGGTGAGCGCGCGCTTGACCGCGGAGGCGAGCGGGGGCTTCTCGAGGAACTTGAGAGGCGGGGTCATTGAAGCCGCGAGGGCCATGGCGGAAGCCGCCGGGAGCTTGTCCGTCTTGGCCTTGTGGAGGATGTACGGGATGCTCGCTCGAGTGGCGGTGCTGCACTGGATCACGGCGGGTTTCGGGGCGGAGTCGACGTAGGCGACGAGCTTATCGACGCACTCGTTAGTGAGGCTCGCTGGAGTCATGAGGAGGACCATCTCGAAGGGCACGGACGCGGCCTCGACGGCGGCCTTGGGGCACGCCTTGTTGCACTCCTCGTTGAGGTAGAGCCAGGATTTGGCGCCCGCGGCGAGGCAGGCCTTGACCTGGTCCTCGGTCATGTCGCCGGCCAAAACGACGCCGTCGGCGTCGTACGCGATGGTTCCGTCGGGGAAGGTCATCGTTCGAGCTGTGGAAATGGGCGATACGGGGGATCGGGGGTTCAGACGGGGCGAGCACTTGGAAACGCTTTTTTGGAAGGCGAAAAACGTGTTTCTCGGGATCGGCACGACGCCGCCGAGAGGAGGCTCGGTTTGGGATGTTCGGGCGCACTTGGGACGTATCGCGCGGTACGTGGAGTCCCTCACGCACCTTGGTAAACCGAATCGGGTTTCGAAAGGTTCGAAAGGTCGGGCGGCGGTGGTGCGTCGCGCGCGTGTTGAAGTGAGAAATGGGCCAGAATCTTCCCACGTGACGAAGTGACAAACATCGGAGTGCCGAGTGACACACCATTTGTGTCAATCAACTCTGAACCTTTGTGTCAAAATCCGGTTTTCTCAAAATCCCTGCGGGTTACCCAAAGCCGTACGCAAATAGACAGGCATTCTTGAGTCAAAAGCCGCTGAAAAATCATTGGCGAGTTCACATTTGTATCTTCGGCAGTTAGGAACTTGTCACGCTTTCAGAAACCAAGCTGTCCTTGAGTTATAAACAGGCAAACCATTCGCGACTAAGATTACGATAGTCGCATTTTCGGAATGCACCACAAATGACCACAAATGACCTAAGGCCTGTAAACTGAAATAACTTGTCATATTTGTATCACTCCAATGAT
>MDTE01145407.1_pt1 | contig 14845 bp, 14 predicted proteins | sample 811231 | NCBI WGS metagenome assembly MDTE01 (sample SAMN05326651, study PRJNA326480) | marine metagenome | isolation source: seawater | place: Indian Ocean: Red Sea | collected 2010 | reverse complement strand
CCACTCATAGCCTGTAATGCCAAATCATATCCTGGTTCTTGTGACCGTGGTCCAGTTTGACCAAAACCTGTGATAGAACACAGAATTACACTTTCTGGAATTTTGCCAATCAGCCTTTCTAACTGTCCAGGCCTGAAATTTTCAATTACTACATCAGATTGGGAAATTAATTCCTGAATCGCATCTTTATCCTGCTTGAGATTGTGGAAGATTATTTCCTTTCCACGATTGCAAGATAAGTGGTATGCAGCTGTGCCATCCTCTAGAAATGGTGGACCCCATCCTCTTGTATCATCTCCCCATGGAGCTTCAACTTTGGTTACTTCAGCACCCAAATCTGAAAGCATTTGAGCACAATATGGCCCCGCCAAAATGCGTGACAAATCGAGAACTTTGACACCTGCTAAAATATCCGCCATGTACCTCCCAGTTGGGCAAAAGAGTTGAACCCCCCTGTTGTGAGAGTTTAACATGAGGTGGTTTGAGGAAAAAAATGACCACTTCTGGATTGGTTTATTTGCATTTGCAATCGTGCTAAACCTATTTGCAATCTATAATTCAGATTTAGGACTTGATGTTCATGTCAAATCTGCCTATGTCGAGGAGGGAGAAGGGTATGTTTTGGATTGGGGCGATACTAGGCAGAGTGACCCTGATGCTTCCAATCCTGAACAAGCTACTATCATAAATTCTCCACCTTTGATTTCAAACCCAATCGCAAGCCTTTTGTTTTTAGTTCTGATTTTTATTGGATTATCTAGATTGAACAAAAATATACCACTTATTGGATTAATTCTATTACACCCTACAGTGATATTTTCATCTGGAAAATCATATGACGAATTGATGGTGCTGTCTATATTTGGAATGGGCGCGTTAATGTTAACGAACGCTTATCGAAATTCTGGAAATATGAAGATAATGCTTGGTCACAAACTGATAGCCTATTCAATAATGATATCTGCAATTTTGTTTAAATTCAATTTTGATCATTGGGCTGAATTATATTGTTTGGGGGTTGCTATTGCTGCGATTTTTACTATTTACATACCTAAATTTAATCCAAATCCAAGAATCCTATTGGTTGGTGGTTTTTTATCTGGAATTATGACCATAATTTTACTAGGTTTAGCAGGATATGGGACTTCAAAAATTATTTTCGATGAATCCGGCAGATTCCTTTATTCATTACCATTTGCATTATTTGATGTTGTTATCATCTACAGTTTATTTGGGATGATAATATGGCCTTATGTTCTCCCAACGTGGGAAAAAATGAAGCATAGCAAAGACGATCTAACTTCTGAACTTTCATTGATTGTTGGAGGATTGGCGGGATTAATTACTGCATATGTAGCAGTATTATGGACATATGAATCTACACTCTGGGAATCTGAGTGGCCTTGGCATATGTTCACTATGGGGAATAATGGTAGATACATCACAATGATTGCAATACCTGTTTGGATTTTAATTATTAGAGTAAACGATGGAATCGATTGGAAAAATAAGAAACTGTTTCTAGGTATTTTACTAATTCTGCCGTTCTCACTCCTTGCTGGAATACACGGTCAAACGATGTGGACTGACGAAGCTGCCGATTCAATGGATTTAGAAGAGGGAGAACATTTCTTATTTGTGTCAGATGCCACATTGGGGATGCATTGGTTGTATACATTCCATGAACCACTTGATGCTGAAAAAAACAACATAACTGGACATTGGCGTAGTGATCAATCTTCTTGGATATATGATTTAGATAGCAGCCTTAGTCACATCAATTGGTTGGTTTTAGCACCTGAAATTGATGAATTGCCTGACGGATGGCAGATTAGCGATTCTGGAGAGGCAGATTACCTAAACGGCGGTGGCACTTGGAAGGTGCTTGTCAGATTATGAGAGGCGGACTCCAACTACCATTTTTCTTACCGTGGTCAAGAATATGCCAGTAAACCGTATGCTCAGCTTCATCTGGGAGAACAAATGGACCTAACTTAGACCAAATCTTCCTTGCATTCCATGATAAAAATGGTATGGAGAGAGCCGGGCCACATGTCGGTAATGAGAACCTACACAACCAAGGTCGGCTTACAAGTCCTGAATCTTTCAGCGCCTTTTCAACCGCAGCCCAATCTTTCCATGGACCCGCTTTTTTCCTTACAAGCCATGATGGATTTACACTACTATCCAATTCAAATCCAGCCTTTGCAATAACTGGAGCCATCCATGGTGCGATATAGCCAGCAGGTGCCCTAAACCAAGGCCTCCAAGCATCGCCTGCAAAATCATGAAGTCTTACATCTGCTTCAACTAATGCTTTTAACAAACCATCTGAATCCTCAGGGAATGCTGACCAGCACCTATGTGTAAGTCCATGACAACCTATTGTGATCTGTGGATGATTATCCAACAAATCCCGTAACCATGTTTTGAATTCTTGGTCATCTAGCTGATCTGCAATAACAAATATTGTCAAGGAGACTTGGGTTCTATCCAACCAATTTCGAAAATGCCTCATAGCCTCTCGCATTTCAGGAGATGTTCCTTCATGTGGCACTCCTTTTGACCTAGTAGGGTGACCTTGAGAGGAAGGAATGTGCCTAATGTCGTCAGAATCGACGGTCAACCAGACCGGTTTCAATTAATCACCTCTGTCAAGTTGTACTAAGTGTAGGATATGAGGTATTGTTCGACCGTCTATTTCAATTGCAACATATCCTTCAACTGCGAGGCCATTCCATTTTTTACAAATCGATTTGGATGCTGCTAGACCCGCTTCATTATGTGGGTGAACTGTTATTTCAATCAAGGATTGTTCAGTCCTATCTCTTTGCCAAGTAAATATCGCATCAACGCATGCGGATGCAATGCCCATGCCTCTCCATTTTTTACGAACCCAGTATCCCAAATTGTAAGCAGATGCTGCTAGTTGGAGTTCATCGCCTAGTCCTATCATACCAATAAACGAGTTATCATTAGTAGAGTGAATAGCCCAAAAATGAATTTTATCTCCATTTCTATGCATTTCTAGATCAATCATTAGATCAGCAATTTGACCCCTTGCTTCTTCGCCTTCCTTCAACCATGGAAGAGCCGCTTTTGCTGCAACCGGATCTTCCATGTATGCTTCTGTAACCTCTGGCAAGATTCTTCTATTGACCGGCCGCAAGATAGCTAAATCATTGACGGATAACTCTGGCGTCTCCATCATTTCACCTCATGATACACCTAGGTGTATTGTTGCAGAATTTACGTGTTCATTATCTGGCATAGATTGATTTGCTTTTTCAAGCATGGTCTTTACTTCGTTTGTCCTACCAATTTGTTTTAAGACCATTCCTATGTGATAGATTAAATCGACATTTTCATCGGTTAGATGTGGGCCAAGAGAATCAATGGTTTTTGATGCTTCATCGTTCTTCCCAGCTTTTGTAAATTCAAGTGCCGTAACAACTTCTCTGTGAACTTGTCTTGCATCCCATGGCTCGCCTTTTGGCCAAGGCCAAAATCTTCCGTCGTTGATTGGAATTGGAGCCACTGGTTGCTCGAAATTAACTTCTTGTGGCTCCACATCCGCAGGTGTTTCAGGCACAATATGCTCTGTAGCAGCTACTTCTTGTTCCTCCATAGGTGCTTGTTCTACAATTGGAGATGTTGTCTCTGCTTTCGCAGTAGCATCTGCATCTAAAGAAGGTGCTTCTTTTACTTTGACTGGTTCGGGAATATCCAATTGTGATGCATCTTGAGTTTCCTCTTCTTGTTGGGTTTCACTTGAGGTAGTAAAGTCAAGGTCTGGAATCTCTGGAAGCGATACTGATTGAGGAGTTGGTGCCGGTGCTTTGTTAACAGCACTGAAATCTATCTTATTCTCATAGATTTCCTCTGATGGCAAGGAAGGTAATTCGCTACCACCTGTGTGTCCTTTCAAATCAACATCCATCTCGGGGCTATTGGGTGAGAACACTGCTCCCTTTCCTTGGTGAACAGGTTCTGGAACCTCGGCAAGAGGATCTACACCAGAAAAATCTAATTTTTGATAATTTTTGATTGGTTCTCCTATTTCATCAGCAGTGATATCTTCTGGAGCATGTGAAATGGTTTCATTTAATTCAGGTGATGATGAATCGATAAAACCTACCTTTTCAGGCTCTTCGCTTTCAAAATCTGTCGCTTCATATTGATTTATTTCCAAAGGATCTGAGTCTAGTGCTAAGACTACATCCAAGGCTTCTGTTTCCTCGTATGTATCATCATCGTCATCAGACATTAATTCATCGAATAGTGAACCACTAACCTCTGCAGAGACTTGGTCGCCTTGGTCTCTAGGTGCTTTGGTTAAATCGTAATAACATTGTACACAAGTTGTCGCCCCTGTAACGTTAACGAATTCACAGAAGGGGCATTTCTCGCCCTCTATTTCCGTAGTCGCTTTCCGTCGGAACATACCAATCAGCATCTCCTCCCCGTTCAATTTCCTTGTTAAGTCTCACCCATTATCGAGCGCCGGAAATATGCTATACATGTATCTTCACAGTCTATTCATGGGCGAAAAGGGCGAGGTGCGTAAAATGAGCACACGCTCTACTGGCAACTCCAGAAAAATGACCCCACATGAGAAAAAATGGATTAAATCTCAAGATCATTTCAATTGTTTTACTAATCTAATAAAAATAGAATTAGATGATGAATTGAATATGGTTAATGAACGCTGGAAAACATGGAGTAAGCAGAGACTTGTAGAAGCAGGCATCACGCTTTTCGACCTACGAGGTCGTTCATCTGGCCGTTTCTTTGGAGACCCCATTTTAGTTTTTGAATCTAGAGAGGGGCGCTTGCCGTATCATAAATTTGGCCACGGCGACATGGTAATAATTTCTAGAGCTAGACCTTGGAGTGAGAAAGTAGTGGAAGGAGTTGTTCTGGATACCAACAGAAATCGTATTCGAGTCATTGTTTCTGAGAAACCAGGAGACATACGTAAAGGAGGATGGAGATTGGATCGTGGAGCGAATAGAGTTGCTCACGATAGAATGCATGATGCTTTGATTTCCTTCCACTCAACCGAAGGAGATGGAGGCACTAGTCTCAGAGACCTATTACTATGTCAGCCACACGACCTAGAGGCTTCAGCATCTATGCGCCCTGAGATTCATGGACAAAAACCTAGACCAGTTGACCTAGATAATATGATGCTAGATTCAAGTCAAAGAAATGCAATCGATAAAGCATTATTACAGCGTTTAACTCTAATTCAAGGACCTCCGGGAACTGGTAAAACTCACACTGCAGTTCACCTTCTAAAAGCATTAACAGAAATGGGAAGGGGACCAATTCTGGCTTGTGCTGAATCAAATGTTGCGGTGGATAATTTACTGGAAGGTTTGCTGAATATAGGAGTAAAAGCAGTTCGATTTGGAAGACCGGTCAAAGTTAGAGAGTCTTTACGAGAAGCTACCTTAGATGCCTTATCTGCAAAGCACCCAAAGCAAGATGAAATTGCATTCATTCAAGAAGAGATGGACGGGATTAAATCAAAATTACATGATTTGAAAGGAAAGGAAAGAGGCCTAGCCCATCGAGACATAAACAAAAATTATCGTGAGATACGAGATTTAGAATCTAGAATAATTGATGATGTTTTATCTGGAGCTGAGGTTCTATGTACAACAAACATAGGAGCGGGGCATTTTACACTTGAGAATAGAAAGTTTCCAATCGTTCTAATCGACGAGGCTACTCAAGCAACTGAACCCTCTTCGCTAGTGCCGATTGTTAAGGGTGCCAGACAAATAATATTGGTAGGAGACCACAAGCAGCTTCCCCCTACAGTAATCAGTAGAAATGCAGAAGAGGGCGGACTAAACATCCCTCTTTTTGAAAGATTAATTGAAAATGGAGTTCCATCTCATATGCTAACTACACAGTATAGGATGCATTCAACGATTAGAGAATTCCCTTCCTCAAGATTTTACGAAAACCTGCTAGAAGATGGATGTAGTGATTCGGATAGGCCGCCTGCTGCTGGTTTCTTGTGGCCTGACTGGAATAAACCCGTAGCATTCATACCAATTCATGGGTCAGAAATTCAAGATTCAACTAGTTCTTCAAAATCAAATATGGATGAAGCAGGAATGGTTGTAAAGGTTGTAAATGAACTACTAGCAATTGGTGATTTAATGCCAGATGACATTGGAGTAATTAGCCCATATTCTGGACAAGTAAGGCTTATTCGAGAACTTTTTGAAGAGAAAATTGAAGGGTTGGAAATAAAATCTGTCGACGGCTATCAGGGTCGTGAAAAGGAAGTTATTGTGCTTTCTACCGTTAGATCAAATGACGACGGAGTTGTTGGTTTCTTATCTGATTACAGAAGGTTAAACGTTGCAATGACACGTGCTAAGAGAGGTTTGATTGTAATCGGGGACGACCGAACATTGAGAACTGATTCAACTTGGGCAAGTTGGCTTGAATGGGTTACTGAATCCAATTTGATGGCTTGGCATGTAGTTAACTCCTAATGACCATCCTTTCAAAGGCCATTCACCACGCATTACCATGGCGGAGTCTCCTGTAAAGGTGAATAATCCAGGAACGATGGCTCAAGCGGCTGTTGCTGCAACAATCCCGGAGGGAATGTTAATCGCTCCAGTGTGGAAGAGAATTGTTGGATTTATGCTAGATGTGTTTCTTTTAGTTGTCATACTCGGCTTTGCCACGCAAGGAACATTTTTTTCTTATTTATCGGCCTTTGATTTGATTTTTACAGATCAGGCAATTTATGTTGCGATGACTTGGATAATGCATCTAACCTTTTTCTGGCTTTACTTCAAGTATACTGGTCGATATTACGGAAGGTCTCTTGGCCAAAGAGCGATGAGAATTGCTATTGTTAACAATGACGGAACACTTCTTGATGATAGTCATTGGGGGAGAAGGTCTGCACACAAAACGAAGTATGTAATTCCATATCTCGGTCAAATCCTAGGTATTTGGGATGTTGTAAAAACGTTCAAGCATGAAGGTAAAAGAAGCCCTGTAGACCTTTCAAATCAGACCTTTGCCGCGGTAGATTGGTCGCTTCCATCAAATACTCGCGGAGGCTTGAGGTAAGCACGCTGTTTGTGGTTGTATTCAAGTACAGTTGCGTTAGTGGAAGGGATAGTGGGCGACATGACGGCTGCAACTTCAGGAAAAAACGGCTCTTTGAGTGCCGAAATTCTAGAAATTAAAATGGAAATAGATGATGACGATGAAGACGTCATCCAAACTACAATATCCATATCAAACGAAGCACCTGTTCCCATGGGCGGCCTTGATGTATCAGTCATAACTAATGATGGAAGAAAATATAATTCTATCGAAGGCGTTACAAGTTTAGGCCCGGGTGTTGAAAGAAATTGGAATTTTGAATTCCCTCTTGATTCTGGTGAGTGGACATTTGCGCTCTCTGGTTCAGACTCTGACATTAAGATGGGGCCTTTTGCACATGATTTCGAATATAGCGCAACGCAAGGTCGAAAACTATCAAACACAATAGGCTCCTCGTTATTTGCTGGAGCATTTGGTGATGATCTAGAAGAATTTGGTAATGTTAGAGAACGTGAAGTTATAGACCCTTCAAAGGTTGTAATGACCTCATATTCAGCAGAAAATTCCAGAGGTGGAGACACACTAATCAAAGCTGATTTAGACAAATTATCTACCGGAATGACCTCTACATCCGGATTAGATGCAAGGTCAGCTCCAATTCTGAACTCAAATCCGGTTAGAGAAGCGCCTATGTCTCAATCCTCGAGAACTAATGACCCCCTTTTAGCTCACAATTCATCATCATCCTCGATGAGAGAATCTCCTATGCTCCCTAGTCAAAGAGATGAGCCTGCGGCTCAATCCCCTGACCCGTTACTTGCTCCAATTACTCCAAAACCAAAACCACAGCCTCCCGCTGACCCCCCGGCCTCCTCAAAAGGCCCACCATTGCCACCAGCAACCCCTCCGCCTTCTAGCCCACCAGCGGGGCCTCCAAGCGGACCTCCATCCGGCCCACCAACCCCTCCTACTTCACCACCAAAGCCGCCAACAGGGCCACCATCTGGACCCCCAAGTGGTCCGCCGTCCGGGCCTCCATCCGGCCCACCAACCCCTCCCGCTTCACCACCAAATCCGCCTACAGGGCCACCATCCGGACCTCCATCCGGCCCTCCAAAAGGCCCTCCTGGACCGCCTCCAAAATCTAACGATAACGAATAACTGAGGTAATGCAATGTCTGATGATTCATTTGTTATGGAAATGTGCGGTAATAGAGCCGCATGGCAAATTGTTGTAGACGGAGTTGACAATATCAACCTTGAAAAGGTTGGAAAGCGAATTCAAGAAGATGGTTATGAAATTGGAATAATGACTCGTTTAGCATGGACGTTTTCAGGGCCTGCGGAACTAACACTGTACCCCAGCGGAAAACTTCTAGTCAAAACTGAGGATAGAGAACTAGCAGCTAAAGTTGCCGACATGCACGTTAACAAGTGGGTGGGTGCATGAAAAATGACCTTCACTCTTTCTGATGGAGATTTGATAGTTTACCCCACCAGTACTCTACCTGGATTGGGATGTTTACCAACCAAAAAAGGATTAGATAATTTGTATTCCACTAAAAATAGACCTGCAACTATGCCAGTCAGTCTTGGAGTTGCAAGATTAGAGCAGGCGAAAGAGATGGTATTTTTACCTGATTTTATCTCGGAATTTCTAGATTCTTTTCCCAAAGGAGGAATCACTACAATATTACCTGCAAGACAGAAAGTAGATCCTAGATTGGGTGGCGAAAATATCGCGATACGAGTTTTTTCTCACCCATCTGCAATAGAATTAGCAGAGGAATTTGGTCCCATTACCGCAACAAGCGCTAATGAATCTGGAATTTCACCAGAATGTGACACAGAAATTGCTGCAGAAGCCTTAGGGATTGATAATTTCATTCCGGGAATCTGCCCTAATGGATTAGGTAGCACATTCGTGAAATTTGACCAAACAGCAGAGAATAACCACGGCTGGATGCTAACCGTTATGAGAGAGGGCGTTATACCTAGTACTGACGTGGTAGAATGTTGGACGAATCTAACCTAAAATATTGGCAGGATGCAGGTCATGTAGCCCGCCGTACTTTAGAGGCGATTAAAGACGAAATCACGGTAGGTAAGACCTGGCATTCTGTAATTGAATCTGCTGAAAGATTCATCAGAAGAAATGGTGGAAATCCTGCGTTCCCTGCAACTATAGCAGTCAATGAATTCGCTGCTCACTATACAACTGACCATGCATTGATTTCACCTGAAGGATGGGAAGATGAAATGGTATTCAAAAATGGTGACCTTGTCAAATTAGATGTTGGAGTTCATATCAATGGACACATTGGAGACAATGCATTGACAATAGAAATTGGGAATAAAGGCAAACATACTGAGCAAATTAAAGCAGCAAGGGAATCTCGTGACGCTGCAATTGAGATGCTTCATCCAGGAACTCCATGGTACAAAGTGGGTGCTGCTGCAGCACAGCCCACTATCGACGCAGGATTTCAACCAATTCGAAATTTATGCGGACATCAACTAAAACCTTGGGAACTGCATGCAGGAGTCAGCGTTCCTTCATATGCTTGTGGACCGGACAACCCTGGATTCAAGGGTGTTGTAGAAGAAGGAGCCGTATATGCAGTAGAACCATTCAACACTTCAGGAGATAGTGGGATGATTGTGAATGTTGGAAAACAAAATTCATCAAACATATACAGAGTAGCAAGAAAGGGTGCTTGGAGGAAAGCTTTGGCAAGAAAGCAACTAAAACCATTGGGCGCACAACTCGCTCGAAATTTTGAAGAGAGATACTCTACATTACCATTTGCTGAAAGATGGGCTTATCCAATGCTAGAGAAGCCATTCCCTGAAGCCGATGAAGAGAGTCGCCAAAGTAAATGGAATGCACTCGTGAAGAAATTAACTAGCATTCAGTATCTTGAAACCTATCATGCCTTGGCCTGTAAGGACGGAGGTATGATCGGACAATTTGAGCACACTGCAGTTGTTACTGCAGGTGGGCCAGAAATATTGACCGTTGAATGATTCTGTCAATAATTTCCTCTTTTTTGATGTATAAATGTGTCATAACCGTTATTTGTGACCACTTTATGCGGTATCATGAACAGGGCTGTAGAAGTTCTCGTTGAGTGCATCCCATCCCCTCTCCGTTGGCTCTCACCCTGTTCACCTCCTATTCCTTCTAAAAGATAACAAATCTAGTTATTTACAAACAGATTGTACCAATCAGAAATGTTATTTTTTGATATCACTATTTGATATACTTTGGAGCAGTATATCGTTTAAATCAATATTTTTGGACATGGGTGGTCGGAGGCATTATATACGCCGCCGTATGTGGACATAATGTCCCCGCAAGGGGAGGAGGACAAGAAAAATGAACAACGAAAACAGGAACGAAGAAGCAGTCAGCCCTGTTATTGCTACCATCCTAATGGTTGCAATTACAGTAGTACTGGCTGGTGTATTGTACGTATGGGCTTCAAGCCTTGCTGGTGACTCAACCGGCGGTGGCTTCGATGCTTACACGTTCGAAGACAGAGACGCAACAGGAAGCATGGGCGAAACAACCGACGACAAGTTGGTACACGTTCAGCTAACATCTGGTGAGCCACTAAACTGGGCTACACTAAGAGTATCCATTGTTGTAGATGGTGGAAGCACACTAATTTGTGGTGCAACTGACGGAAGCTCAGCAGCTGAAGGCGACTGTGCATTCATGACAGATGACAGCACAACTTGGGATGTTGCTGAAGAAATCACCATCATGGAAAACGGACAAGACCTTTGTGACGGTACAGACGGCGGCTGTGATGTCGACGTTACACTAACAAAGATCGGTGTCGGCAACGAAGATGACAAGGTTATCGCAACCGTCGATTCTTTCGCTGACTCATCCGCTTAAGATCGATTAATCGATTTACCATAAACAAGTTTACGAGATAATCTCGAATTCGCCTCTCTGGGAACCTCGGCTCCCAGAGGGGCCTTTTTTTATTTTTTATTTCGAGCGATTTCTTCTCGAATCTCTTCATGCTGTTCCCACATGTGTAAACTGGTCCCAGTAGAAGCAAGAATTATCCCTGACAATAAATTTTCAAGTCCTGTGAATATTGATCCAGCCGTTTTCATACCAGTTATTGGATAATTCATACGAGTAGATAACCAAGCAGTTAAACAATAAATCTCAATTATTGTTAATCCTAAATAGAGATTGTTTTCAATACCAATTGTAAATCCTCTAAGTAGACCAAATATCAGAGCTGATGCCATCATTAAAGGAGATAACAACATCATCCAGGAATTTATCCTGAGTATCTTTGCAAAACGGCCTTGTGATTTTGAAAACCATTGCTTCCTATTCCTTGCCAAGTGACGAATTAGTCCTTGACCCCTTCTTACCTTCTGCCGCCTCTGATCTTTTGCTGTCAATGGTGCTTGGTCAGTAAAGAATAATTCAGGATCTTGTATTGATCTGTATCCCTTCAATCTAATCGATGTGGCTATCTGTGCATCATCTGCATTGGATTTAGCATACAAGTCTGATGGCTGAAGAAGTTTTGATCTCCACGCCATCAGAGACCCTTCTAGAAAGGGAGTGCTATCGTGTTTTGATTCAGCAATTCTCAGCATGCTGAACATGTCTCTGTGAGAGGATTCTGTTGAATTGTCACCCTTTCTTTTTGGAGTTCCACCTACAACTCCGATATCTTTTCTTGAGAACCAATTACGAATTCTAGAAAATGAGCCTGGGTGGATTATTGCATCAGCGTCGGTCATGATTGTGATTCCATCAAAATCAGACAGTGAATCTATTGCTTGTATTACTGCTGAGGTTTTACCCAAGCGCTTCTCCATCACTATTAATTCAGAATCAATGAAGGCGTCTGGAAAATCATCCAACCATTTCCTCGCTTTGGAAACTGTGTCGTCTGTAGAAGCAGAATCTATGATTAGAAGATTAACTTTTAGGCTTTGATTTGCTATATCTGCTAATTTTTTTTCTATAATTAAACCCTCATTCCATACAGGCAATAGGACTGTAATTGGTAGGTTTGAGTCCTCTTCAGGCATATCAAGGGATTTTTTCATCCACCTCATACAAGAAAGCCGATGCCAAGCGAATGGAGCCATGCCAATCCCTGCTGCGGACAGTTGTGCATAAACAAGCAAATCCGCTGCCATTACACAGGGCATAGTTATTCATGACTTCAACAAAACCCCTAATTTAACAATCATCAATGCTATTGCTGATGACATTGAAGCAAACCACATGCGTAGAGTCGTTCATGTCGGTCCAACGATGGCTGGTGGCGGCATGGCATCTGTGATACACCTGTTAGCAGAATACCCTCCCGATGGATGGCGTGCTTCAACCTGCAATACTTTTTCTACCAAAGGCGTAATGCGGAAATTGAAAAGATGGAGAATTGCAAAAAAAGAAATCAAAAATGGTGATTTTGACCTTGTGCACATCCATTGTGCATCTGATTGGTCATACAAAAGAAAAATCTCAATAGCAAAAGTAGCGAATTGTCCTGTGATATTTCACATCCACTCTGGTAAATTTGATATTGATGCTAAAAAAGAATTAGAAGACTACCAGGTCGTATGCCTTTCAAAGAGTTGGAGCGAAAGATTGAGACCTCTTGTGGGAGATTCTTTGTATGTCCTAAATCCTGTAAATCCAACAATAATCGAAAATGTTGAAAGAGAAGATTTTGTTTTGTTAATGGGCAGAGATGACCCAGTAAAAGGTCATGAATTTGCTTATTCTCTTGAAATTGAGGATTTACGTGTCACAGGAGTTGACGATGCTCCCAAAGGAGTTCAGGCCTTAGGATGGGTTAGCGAGGAGGAAAAGTGGCGTTTACTACAAACAGCAAAGGTGCTGATTGTGCCATCAAAATATGAAGCGCAGCCTATGGTAATTCTAGAAGCTCTATCGGTAGGTTGCCCTGTAATCGCCTCAGAGAATGTTCCAGATTTACCCTCATGCGTAAAAACTGCAAAACTTGGTAACAAGAATGAATGGGTTGATGCTATTGAAAACCCAATAACTGAAGGCCTAAAAGAATCGGTCGAAAAGCATTCAATTCAATTAATCCAAAAGCAATGGGGAGAAATTTACTCACGAATCATCGAATCTAATACATCAACTGAATGATCCCAGGATAGATTTTTTTCTGCATAATCCCTAGCCTTTAGTTGCATTTCTCTTAGAGATTCTAGCTCTAATTTTCTAAACCAGTTAACTGTCCTCGAAATAAATTCTTCTTCTTTGAAGAGATGAATGAAGTCTTCAGTTCCTTCAATAGCATGACCGTGGTGGGCAATTCCACAAATTGCCATGCCAGATGCAAGATATTCTGAACGCTTTAGTGGGCTAGCTACACTCCAAATATTGTCCTCAGGCATAGGTAAAAATCCAACATCATAGGATGCCATTCTTTCTGCTAATTCCTGTTGTGGTAATGAATCTGTAATTTCTATACCTTTGAGCCCTATATTCCTCAACCTAGGAATTGCATCACCGGTTCCATGAATATGAAGTGTGGCATCAATTCCTACCTCCTGTAAGCCTGCTAGAATCATTGCAAGAGACATCACTCCTCTGTGAACATCAACTCTACCGATGTAACATAAATTCAATTTATCTCCCTTTTCAGAGGGCTTGAATTTCTCTAAATCTACTCCTGCTTGTATTACTTCAATATCTGCGGTCACTCCGTTTGAATCAAGAATTAATTCAATGTGAAAATCTGAAACCGCCGTTCCTCTCGAGGCTTTCTTCCAAGCATTGAACCAACTTGGCCATTGTAAAAGTGACAATATTCCCTTGTCGGCAGGTGGACTTCTATCCATCAAAATAACAGGTGAGGAGATGGATTTAGCAATCTTAAAAATTGGCCAATCGACTAAAACAACATCGGCAATTGAAAATTCTGAAACCCTTTTTTTCAGATTTTTTACTAATGATCGTGATTGCAAACCCCTTCTATTGCTCCTGGTTACATGGTTGTGCTTGAACAAGACATCTTTCGGATTACCCGGAGAATATACTACGACTTCATGCCCTTTTCTGACAAGGCCATTTGCGAGTTCTATGATTGTAGTTGAACTAAGTGAATTTCCTAATTCTTTAGAGGAAAGCCAAATTATTCTCACTTTAATCCCTCTTCAAGTTTAATAAATTCTAAATTTGCTAATACCGTTTTTAATTTTGAAATATCTGCAATTGAGGTGTGTATATCGCCCTCTCTTTCGCTTTGGAACTCAATCTCTGCGGGAATACCTGTTGCTGTTGATATAATATCGATAAGTTCCAACAATGTTGTTCCTTGTCCTGTTGCGATATTCAATTCACTAGGGATTGATTTTGAATCAATTAGTTGTATGATAATTTCAACTAAATCGTCAACGTGTATGAAATCTCTAACTTGAGTTCCATCTCCAAATACTGTACAAGGATTTTGATTTGTAATAGCGGATTTGAAGGCTGGAATTACTGCAGCATATTTGCTATCGCTTGTTTTATCTCCAGCATATACATTGAAAAATCTCATTGCACAAGTTTCGATATTGGTTCTTCGTAATAATTCCTCACCTACAATTTTGGATACAGCGTAAGGCGATTGGGGAATTAGTGGGGAATTTTCAGTTGTAGGCACTTCATCTGAATCACCATAAACTGCTGCGCTGGATGCAAACAGAATACGCTTGACACCAGATTCCTCTGCTGCTTGGATAATTG
>MDTE01150545.1_pt1 | contig 14848 bp, 10 predicted proteins | sample 811231 | NCBI WGS metagenome assembly MDTE01 (sample SAMN05326651, study PRJNA326480) | marine metagenome | isolation source: seawater | place: Indian Ocean: Red Sea | collected 2010 | reverse complement strand
TTTTTCACTGTATTCCATGCTCCCATATTTTTAGGTTCTTCCTGACACCATATAAATTTTGCTTTTTTGTACTTTTTCAAAACCTTGGCTAGAGTTTTAGCTGGAAACGGATAGAGTTGTTCTAAACGAATAAAAACAATATTATCTTTATTGGTTTTTTCTCTTTCTTCAATTAAATCGTAATAAATTTTACCTGAACACATTACAACTTTTTTTATTTCATTATCCTTTTTTAAAGTTATTAAATTATTTTCTTTTATGTAAGCATCGTCTTCTAACACTCTATGGAAAGAACTTTTTGAGATAAATTCAGAAATATTAGAAATGCATCTCTTATGTCTCAGCAAAGACTTAGGTGTCATCATAATAAGTGGTTTTCTAAATTCTCTATGCATTTGTCTTCTTAACACATGAAAATAATTTGAGGGCGTTGTACAGTTGACAACTTGAATATTTTCACCAGCACACAATTGTAAAAATCTTTCTAGTCTAGCAGAGGAGTGCTCGGGGCCTTGACCTTCATATCCATGGGGTAACAGCATAACAAGACCGCTTGCTCTTCCCCATTTTGACTCTGAAGATGTTATAAATTGATCTATAATTACTTGCGCTCCGTTTGCAAAATCACCAAATTGTGCTTCCCATAAAACTAAAGTTTCCGGTTCCGATAACGAGTAACCGTATTCAAATCCAAGAACTGCAAGTTCTGAAAGCAAGCTATCAATTACTTCAAATTTCATTTGATTATTTTGAATATTGTTAAGTGGTAAATAACGATCATGATTATTTTGGTTTCTTAAGACCGCATGCCTTTGGCTAAATGTACCCCTTCCAGAGTCTTGCCCAGATAATCGTACCGAAAATCCCTCTGACAATAGTGTGCCAAATGCCAGTGATTCTGCAGAAGACCAGTCGACTTTGCCGCTTTTAAACATTTGACTTTTTAAATCAAAAACTCTTTTAAGTGTTTTATGTGCATCAAAGTCGCCAGGAATGTGAAATATTTTTTTTCCAACTTTGTCTAGTATTTTTTTTTCAACTCCGCTTTTTCCTCGTTTATCTTTTCCTAAACCTGGCTTGAATCTAGACCATACTCCATCAAACCATTTTAGATCTGACTTATAGTTTTTAGAGAATGAGAATTCTTTTTCTAAAAGTTCTTTAAATTTAACTTTGTCCTGTTGTAATTGTTCAATGCTAATAAGTCCCTCATTTGAAAGTTTCTTTCCGTAAATGGTAAGGGTACTCGGATGACTTTTAATTTTTTTGTACATAATTGGTTGAGTAAATGAAGGTTCGTCCCCCTCATTGTGTCCAAAGCGTCTGTAACAAACCATATCTATTACCACATCTCGATTAAATTTTTGTCTGTACTCAGTGGCAATTTTTGCGCAATGTGTAACTGCTTCTGGATCATCTCCATTAACATGAAAAATTGGAGCTTGTGCAATTTTAGCAACATCTGACGGATATGGAGATGATCTTGCAAATCGAGGGGCAGTGGTAAAACCTATTTGATTGTTCACAATTATATGAATAGTTCCTCCAATATTATGGCCTGGCAATCCAGACATGGCAAAACACTCAGCAACAATTCCTTGACCTGCGAAAGCAGCATCTCCGTGCATTAAAACTGGGATAACTTTTTTTCTCTCTTTATCTTTATGGAAAAATTGTTTTGCTCTCACTTGCCCTAAGACAACTGGATTTACTGCCTCTAAATGTGATGGATTGTCTGTAAGACTAATATGCACAACATTTCCATCAAACTCTCTGTTTGAAGATGCTCCTAAATGATACTTAACGTCTCCTTCAAAATCTTTGCTTGCGTTAACTGACTTACCAAAAAATTCACTAAAAATAGCTTTAAAAGGTTTTCCCATTACATTAGCTAACACATTCAACCTTCCTCTATGTGGCATTCCGATTTTAATTTCTTTAGCTCCAAGATTACCGCCTCTTTTTATAATTTGCTCAAGCGCAGGAATTAAGGATTCGCCACCGTCTAACCCAAATCTTTTTGTACCAACAAATTTTACATGTAAATATTTTTCAAATCCCTCTGCTTGTAATATTTTGTTTAGAATGGCCTTTTTTCCATTTTCTGTGAAAGTTATATCTTTCTCTGGTCCTTCAATTCTATCTCTAATCCATGCTTTTTCATTTGGATCGCTCATATGCATAAATTCGTAACCAATGTTAGAACAATAAGTTTTTTTTAAAATTGATAGAATTTGTCTCAGATTCGCATATTGAAGCCCTAGAACACCATCTAAAAATATTTTTCTATCAAAATCTTTTTTAGCAAATCCATAAGTTTCTGGTTTCAACTCTGAATGTTCCTTTTTTTCTTGTAGAGCTAAGGGATCCAAATTAGATATCAAATGACCTCTTATTCTGTAGGCTCTTATTAACATTATCGCACGCACTGAGTCTTGGGAAGCCTGTTTTAAAGAATCTAAATTTAGATCAACAGGTTTATTCAATTCTTCTTTTTTTTCAGATGATCCAAAATCTATTTTTTTTATTTTTTTTCCTGGAGACCAACTAGGCCCATTTATATCATTCAGAATTAATTTTTCATCTTCGCTAAGTCCATCAAAGAATTTTCTCCAACTTTCAGGTAAAGATGTTGGATCAGACAAATAATCTGAATAAAATTGATTTATAAATTCGGAATTTATTCCTGATAAAAATGATGTTTTTTTAAATGTTATATTGTTATCTGAAGAAGACATTAATAGTTTATTTTATCATAAATTAAAAAAAATCAACCATTTAGTTTTTCAAAAAGTGTTTTACCAATATCTGCTGGCGATTTTGATATTGTAATACCTGCTGATTTCATAATTTCTATTTTTTCCTCAGCTCCTCCTTTTCCCCCTGCAATAATTGCTCCAGCGTGACCCATTCTTCTTCCAGGAGGAGCTGTCAAACCAGCAATAAAACCAACCATTGGTTTCTTAATTTTTTCTCTTTTTAAAAATTCTGCTGCCTCTTCTTCAGCTGATCCACCTATTTCTCCTATCATAACTATAGAATTTGTTTCTTCATCTTTTAAAAATAGCTCCAAGCAATCAATAAAATTTGTGCCATTAATAGGGTCTCCCCCAATTCCAATGCAAGTAGATTGTCCCATTCCGTTAAATGTTGTTTGATCTACTGCCTCATAAGTTAAAGTACCGGATCTAGACACAATTCCAACTGATCCCTTTTTATGAATATTGCCAGGCATAATTCCAATTTTACATTCTTCTGGTGTAATGATCCCAGGACAATTGGGTCCAATTAATCTCGAGCTACTTTTTTTTAGGATCTTTTTAACTTTTAACATATCAAGGACTGGGATTCCTTCAGTGATACAGACAATTAATTCCATTTTAGCCTCTATTGCTTCAATTATTGCAGCCGCTGCAAATTGAGGAGGAACATAAATCATTGTTGCGTTAGCAGATGTTTGGTCCTTAGCTTCTTGAACTGAATTAAAAACTGGCAAATTCAAATGTTTTTGACCTCCTTTTTTAGGTGTGACACCTCCTACAAGTTTTGTTTTATATTTCAAAGCTTGTTCAGAATGAAAGGTGCCGTGTTTTCCAGTAAATCCTTGGCAAATTACTTTAGTATTTTTATTTACTAAAACTGACATTTTATTTTATTGCTCCAACAATTTTTTTTGCTGCATCATTTAAGTCTGATGCGGATAGTATCTCCAAATTAGATTTATCTAGAATTTCTTTACCTTCTTTAAAATTTGTACCTGCTAGCCTAACTACTAAAGGAACAGATAAATTTACCTGCTTAGCTGCATCCACGACACCCTGGGCTAATACATCACATCTCATAATTCCTCCAAAAATATTTATCAAAATTCCTTTAACATTTTTATCCGCTAATATCAGTTTAAAAGCCGCTGTTACTTTTTCTCTAGAGGCCCCTCCGCCTACATCTAAAAAATTAGCTGGTTCTTGACCATACAATTTTATTATGTCCATAGTTGCCATTGCTAGCCCAGCCCCATTTACCATACATCCAATAGATCCATTGAGTTTAATGTAAGCTAAACCATGTTTACTTGCCTCAATTTCAGCTGGTTCTTCTTCATTAAAGTCTCTAAGTTTTAAAATTTCTGGTCTTCTAAAATTTGCATTATCATCAAAATTCATTTTTGCATCTAAACAAATAATTTCGTTTTGTTTATTAATTATAAGAGGATTAATTTCAATTAAACTTGCATCTTTTTCGATCATAATTTTATATAACGATTTAATTAAATTTAAACCAACTATTCTTTGCTGAGAATTGAATTTAAAAATAGAAATTATATTTTCAATCTCCTTTTCGCTTGGCCCCTCGCTCTTCAAATCTATTTTGTTTGTTACAATTTTTTCAGGCGTTTCTTTAGCTACTTTTTCAATATCAATCCCCCCCTCAGTACTACTTATGAAAGCTATTTTTGATGACTCTCTGTCAATTAAGCAAGATAAATAAAGTTCCTTTAAGATATCTGAAGCCTCTTCAATATATAGTCTTTTAACCTCTTTTCCTTCTGGACCTGTTTGGTGAGTTATTAAGATTTTACCCAACATATTGCTTGCTTCCTTTTCAAGATCCTTAACACTCTTAACCAGCTTTACTCCCCCGGCTTTTCCTCTGCCGCCGGCATGAATTTGAGCCTTTAAAACAAAAGTTTTTCCAATTAATTTTGAAATTTTTTCTTTTAATTCATTTAAAGAGCAAACCACAATCCCATTAGAAACTGGTGCTCCAAATTCTTTTAAAATTTCTTTAGCTTGATGCTCATGTATATTCATTTTCGGTAAAATATATATTTATTTAGGTACTAATGCATTATATAAATCATTAACAATGCAAAATAAATTTTTAAATTCAAATAAAACAAAAAATTTATTTACAATTTCAATTTTTTTAGTCTTATTTTTCACTGGTAGTCAAATTTATACTGATTTTGGTTTTTATATCGACGAAAAATTTCATAGGGCTAATGGATTTTATTGGCTCAATTATTTATCTGCTTTTTTTGGAAATGATAATCTATTTGAATTATCAAAATTGAAATTTGAACAAATTCAGGGGTTTACTCTACCTTCTGTTCAAAAATGGAATTTATATAGTGTAATTTTTGATCTTCCAGCTGCATACCTAGAGTTAGTTTTAAATTTAGAGACTCAAAGAGAATATTATGAAATGAGACATTTCCTAGTTTTTATTATTTTTTTATTTGGTTCATTTTTTTTTTACAAGATATTGATTAATAGATTTGAGAACTATCTTGTAAGTATCTTTGGTTTAATATTATTCATTCTTACACCAAGAATTTTTGGTGATAGTTTTTGGAATAATAAAGATATAATTTTTTTAAGTTTTTATATATTTTCGATTTATAACTATTTTAAGTTTTTAGATAACAAATCTTTAGGGAATTTATTTTGGTTAAGCTTTTTTTCTGCAATATCTTCATCTATAAGAATTGCAGGAATTTTTCTTCCTATTTCTTTTATTTTTTTTTATCTTATAAATAAAATATCAAAAAGGAATGATATCCAGGGTAATTTAGTTTTAATTTACATTGCTTTATTTTTCTTAATATTATTTATGAGTTCCCCATTTTTATGGAATGATTTTTTATCTAGACTGCTTTCATCTTTAAGTTTGGATATGTCTTGGCGTGGCAAAGTTCATTTTTTAGGTAATTATTATCCTAGTGATCATTTGCCATATTACTATTTAATATTTTGGATAATTATTTCTACACCAGTCACACATTTATTATTATTTGTTTTTGGATTTGCAAATTATTTAAAAAGGCTTTCTTTGAGATACTTCGAGATAAGAAAAAGTGTAATTTATAACGATCTTTGGAGATCAAATAATGAAAAAAAGGATTTTTTAATCACAATTAATTTAGTTTTCTTTTTTTGTTTGTTATCGTTTATGAATATAAATTTATATAATAGCTGGAGATTAGCCTATTTTCTCTACATCTTTATTATTTATTTTTCAACATACTTTATATACTTACTATTTTTCAAATTTAAAAGAAATTTTATAATAATTATTTCAATTTTTTTAGTAAGTATAATTTTTTTGATTTATAGAAATATTCTATATCATCCTTACCAGTCACTTTATTTTAACTTTCTTGTACCGCAATCTATTAAAAATGAAGTTGATGTAGATTATTCTGGTTTATCTGGTTATCATTTTTTAAGAGAGGTATCAGATATTGAAAGTGAAAAATATCCAATTATAATCGCGGTAAATTCTTGGTATCCACTTTGGAGAATGACGGAACTTCTAGATAAAGATAAAAAAAATAAAGTTTTAGTGGTAAGTGGTGATGATAAAGAAGATGCTGATTTTATTTATTCAAATAGAATATATGATGTTGATAAAAGATATCACAAAAAGTATGATATTCCTGAGGAATTCAGAAAACAAAGGTATTATAAGATAGATAATACAATAATTTATGAAATTTATGAAAAGGTTAAATAAATGAAAATTTTTTTCTACAAAACCTTATTAGTAGCATTTGTTTTTTTTATTACATTTAAATTGACTATTGGATCATTGATTAATGAAGTTGAAAACAAATTTCAAAGAGGTATTTCAAAAGAAAACATTGAAAAAATAAAAGATGATTTAAGAAATCAATTATATACTGCTATTAAAAAAGATGAATTTATTAATAAAGAGGATGCAGAATTAATCAATGCTTTCATTGACAAAATAAAAAAAGATCTTAAAAATTAAAATAATTAATCAAAATAGTGTGCAAATATATCTTTCTACTACCGCTTTATAACGATTGGGAATCCTTTTCACTTTTACTAGAAAAAATTTCTAAAGAACTGTCTATTATCAAAAAGGAAGCTGAAATTCTTATAGTTAATGACTTTTCTGATATCAAGCCTCCAAAATTTAAAAAATACAGTAATATATTAAAAATTAAAATTTTGAACTTGAGGAAAAACCTTGGAAGTCAGAAAGCAATTTCGATAGGACTGGCTTATTTAAAAAATCTAGACGAAGAAATGATTATTACAGTATTAGACTCGGACGGAGAGGATGATGTTAAAAAAATTCCTACCATGATTGAAAATGCAGAAAAAAATCATGACAAGGTTGTTGTTTCAACAAGAGCAAAAAGACAAGAGAATTTTATTTTCAAATTAGCATATTTGGCTCATAAAATTTTGACGGTATTGTTAACATTTAAATGGATTTCATTCGGAAATTTTTCCTCTTTTAACTCCAATCAATTAGAAAAGATTTTATCTAACAACAGCTCTTGGCTTGCTGTTTCTTCATGTGTTGCAAGAAACTGTAATATTTTAAGGATTGAGGCAGAGCGAAAAAAAAGACTAATTGGAATTTCTAAACTTTCATACATTGGGCTAATTTCTCACTCCTTAAGAGTAAACGCAGTTTTTTTGGCCAGGAGTTTAACGACTTCTTTTTTTTATATAATTATTTTAATAATCTTTTTTAAGTTGAGCTCAAACTATATAAACTTTTTGATATGCGTTTTAATAATTTTCAATCTTTTATTAATATTTACAATTTTTAAAAATGAACAAAACAATTTTCAAAAGTCACAAGATCTTATAAGTGAAATAATTGAACAATAATATGAAAAAAATTATTATTTACTCTACTTATGATAAAATAATATCTTTAAATTTAGTCAATGAAATAGTTTCAGACGGCCTTTTTAAAAATTATAAAATTGATATATTTTTAGCTAAACCGAGTATATCAAGAAAAATTAAAATTTTACTGGTAATGATATTTTTTGGCTCTTTGAAAGATTTTTATAATTATTTTAATCAAAAGATTTCTATTAAAGAAATTTTACAAAAAAATAAAAATTGTACTTTAATAGAAGAAGTAAAGAATGATTATGAATTTGGATTAAGCGTATATTGTTCAAGTAAAATTAAGCTTCAAAAATATAAAATCTACAACTTTCATTTAGGTAGTTTATTTAATCAAAGAGGATCATTCATTTTTTTTTATAAATTCATAAAAAAATGGGATAAGGTTTCTCTAACTTTTCATGAAATAGGTGAAAGATTTGATGTTGGAAAAATTATTAATGAAAGAGAAATTTTATTGCAAAGAGATAGTTTTGCTACTGATATTTTTTTTTTATATTTGAATAATTTAGACTTCTTAATGGAAAGTATAAAAAAAATTAATACAGCTGGAGAAAAAGAATACAAAAAATTCGAAAAATTAAATGTTGTACCCAGTTATTACAGATTATTTAAGGAAGTAATCAAATTTTATTTTTTTAAGAAAAATTGATTAACAATTTTTAATTTTTAGTTTGATTGTCATTGAATTAATATCATGAGAATCAAAACACATCGGATATAAAAAATTTTTTAAGTTTATTCCAAATCTCTGAAAGTTATTAATCTTAGGGAAAAATAAATAAATTTCTTTAATTTTGTTTTTTTTAATATTATTAGAAAAAAAAGTTTTAAAATTTTCTCTGTATTTATTCTTTTTTTGCGGAACAACAACATTGTCAAAATTCTTAGCGACTATCAGTACCTTTTTTTCTGTAATTGAGTCAACAAAGTTGTAATTTGAAATTAACAAGATTTTTTCACCACTTCTTTCGATATTATTCACAAGCTCTTTTATCATTTTTACCTCCTCTTTTGGATCCTCATAATTAAGTGTTATCCAATTTAGAGGGTACAAAGATTCATGTATTGTTTTTGCACTAATGGCATTTTTCAAGTTTACATTCTGTAAATCATGAAATTTTCTTTTATCGATAAATCTGTCAAAATATTTAAATGTCAAGAAAATGCATAAAATTAAAAAGAAAAAGTTTACTCTTTTATTATTTTTTAGTTCAATATGATTGTTAACGTATAAAACTAAACATGTATTGAGTGGTATAAGAAAAAAAATGAAGTTTTGATTTTTTGTCAAAATTTGATGCATTACCATTATAATGGAAAATAAAATAAAAGTGACAAGCAAATAAAGGTTAGGCTTAGAAAATTTTCTAAAATTTTTTTTAAAAATTAATAAAAAAATTAAATAAAATAGCAAAACGTAAATGAATTTGTAATTAAACATTCTGATTTTGAAAGCCTCCAAGATCGAGTTGGTTCGATCTCCTCCAATTGAAAAAGGGTAAAGAATCAATTGTTCAAAAAAATTTGAAATTGGTATATTTTCTATTTGTAGGAAAAAAAAAGTTAATAATAGCAATAAAATTGCTCCATATAAAATATATAAAAAAGGTTCCTTTTTTTTTTCTGGAATAAAATAAGCAATGAATATTATTATAAAAACTAAGCAAAGGTAGGCTGATGGTACTGGTTTAGAAAAAAAAGCGAGTCCAAAAATTATTGGAATGAAAATAAATTGTTTATAATTTTTGTTAATTAATCCAAAATAAAAGATAAAAAGACTTATCAAAGAAAAAAATGTTGCATGGTGATCAATAAAAGGTACACCGCTTATTGGGTAGGCCAATATCAAAAAACAAATAGCCAAAGGTATTGAGTAAATATATTGAAAATTTAATTTATTTAAAAATTTGAAAAAAATAATTGTTAATACTGAGTTAAATAAAGAGCTATGTGAAATATAACTGATCCAGTTTACACCGAACAAATAGAAGAAAATACTTTGAATATAGTCTAAAGTAATTCCAAATATCGTCCAATAATCTTTCACAGGTTTTTCACCTGATAAAATTTTATAGGCTGCATCATAATGTAAAAATGTATCTATTGGAAACACACCCTTAGTGCCTACCCAAAAATTAAAAATAAAAGCAATAATTGCTAAAGCTGCATAAGTTATCAATGGTAATTTCTTTTTAATCATTTTTTTAATTTATTATCTTTATAAAATTCACTTAATGAATTTACAATAAATTGGATATAACTTTTAGAGATTAATCTATGATTTGGTAAACATAATACATAATTTTCATACTGCTTAAGTTTGTTTGAATTATTTTTACTTTTAAATATATTTTGGCAGTCAACATATTGGATTGTTTTGGTCTCTATACCTTTAGAAAAAAGATATTCTATTAACAATTTCTTGTCCTTAACCATGATAGGAAAATCATTAAAATTTTGAAAATTTGAGTCCTCATATTTGAAAAGCTCAATCCCATTAATGTTTTTTTTCTTTAGAATTTTGTAATAAAAAATATTGTTAGCCCTTTTTTTTGAATGATTTAATTCAAAATTTTTTTTATCTTTTAGTTGTAAAAGAATCATTCTTTTTGCCAATTTATGAATTTTAGAGAAATAATAATAAGGTAATTTTCTAACTTTAAATTTGATACTAGGATACACTAAGCTTAGAATAAAAATATTATTCGTTTTATTGGCATTTTTAATTAATCTTAAGAAAAATAAATTATAAATAAAATTAATTTTTAACATTTTTAAAATTAAAAATATCAAACACTGTTTTAAAAAAGTCACAAAGGGAAAACTTTCATAATTTGAAATCTCCTTTTTTGCAAATTTAGCAAAATCCTTGTCATTAGTTGAAACCGATCCTCCATACATTGCACTAATGTTTTTCATAATATTAAAACTATTTAAACAGTAGTCGCCAAAACTTCCGGAATATTTTTTCGTATTAGCTATTTTTTTAAAATTTCCGAAATAAATTGCATTATCTTCAATTAAGGGAATTTTTTTTTGCTTACAAACTTTTTGTAAAGCTTTTATATCATTGAAGGTATTAAATATATTTGTGGCTACGACTGCTAAAGTTTTATGATTAATTTTTCTTATTAAATCTTTATCATCAATAAATAAGTTTTCATTTAAATTTGTAAAAATAATTTTCAAACCGAGATGCTTACATATATTAACCATTTCGGCTAAATTATAAGAATTTAAAATTATTTCATTTCTCTTTGGAAATTTCTTTTTAAGATGCTTTAATGTTAATATAAATCCTGTTCTTAGTTGGCTTGTTAAAATAACCTCCTTTTTCTCAGAAAAATTTTTTATAAATTGAGTTATGTCTTGATTTATTCTTTTATCATCTGAAAAAAATGACAAAAAGAAATGCTTTAAAGTTAAATAAAGGTTAATTCTAAAATAACTCATTTAGATAATAAGTTTGCAACTCTTCTTGCGTTTGCCGCTACAATTCCTAATGGGTATTTGTTAGATCTAAAATCGAAAACAGACCCATCAACAATAAATATATTATTATGAGACCTTAATTGACATTTATTGTTTACAGTTAGTTTTCCTCTTTTTTTAAATGGAATAGATCCAAAATAATGATAATCAGCGCCTGAACCTGGAAAGAAAGTTTTATAAAACGGGAATATTATCTTTTCTTTTTTCAAAAAATGAAAAATTTTTTTATTTTTAAATCTTAAAATTTTTTTTAGATTTACTTTTTTACTATATAAGTAATACTTTTCCTGTCTAATTTTTAAGAATATATTACTAAAAGATGAGTCGATAAGGAGATTTGAAAAAATAAGCCTTGAGCGCAGAAAGTTAATTACAGGTTTAAAAACCTTCACATAGGGAAAAGCATCAATAATAGACTCTGTTATCAATTTATTTCCTGGCCTTATATCGGCAGTATAAAAATCTTTTTTATTTTTGTGTACTATTTGAAGCAGTGATGGCGTGAAGAAAAGATTGGATTTTATTGCTTTCCTTGAAAAGTAAACGCACAGCAATCTTGGATGATGTTTTATCTTAACTTCATGCTTTATTTTTAAAAATTTCATTAAAATTTTTGTTGTAGCAATTGTGCCGCAAGCAAAAACTACTTTTTTAGTCAATAAAACTTTCTTATTTTTTCCGTTTTTACAAATAATTTCGATATTTTTTTTATTCTTTCTTATTTCATCAACATAAAATTTATGAAAAACAATTTTTTTTTTTTGTTTAATTTTTTTATAAAAATTAATTGCATTCATTTTATCTTTTTTTTCATTTATGGAGTTCAAATTACCTAAAAAATTTTTTTTAGAAAAAGCCAAAACTGGTTTTTTACACTCAATATTTATAGTTTTTTTGTTATTAATTTGAGATAGGTGCGAAGGAATTTTATAATCATTCAAATAATGATAATTTGTATCTTTTTTATTTAGAAAGCCTAAGAGATTAAATTTATTTATAAAATCATAAAAATTTTTTTGGAGAGAGTTAAATTCCCTTTTATTAAAATTTTTTTGGTCATTATTTAAATAATTGTCAATTTGCAAACCCCAGTAATTGGAGAGTCCACCTGGATCTAAAACCCCGATTGCTTTACATTCGTCAGATAAAATAAACTGATTTGCATCGAAGTAATTTTCCACAGCAATTTTTTTGCTTCTCATTTGAGAAGGTAATAATTTTATATTGTGATTTTTTTTCGAAATTTTTTTTGTTGTCTCTTTTGGAGAAATTACATGCAAAATTTTTTTTTTTTCTAAATATTTGTCAATAAAATTTAAACCTGAAATACCAGAACCAATCAAAACAATATCTAAAACCTTAGAACTTTTAGTTATCATTATAAATCAGAGTCAATTTTTTTTGCTGCCTCAAATAATTCTTTTACCGAATTCACAGATGTAATGAATGAATCTTTTTCTTGGTCAGATAATTTAATTTCAACAATTTTTTCAACACCTCCTTTCCCAATTACAACAGGTACTCCGGCATATATATCTTTAAAACCATATTCTCCGTTTAAACTCGCTGCACAGGGAAGTTCTTTTTTCAAATCTTTTAAGTAACTTTCAGCCATTTGAACACCAGAGGCTGCTGGTGCATAATAAGCTGAGCCTTTTTCAAGTAATTTTACAATTTCTGCTCCCCCTTTTTTTGTTCTTTCAACAATACTTTTAAGTCTGTCTTGTGATATTTTTCCGTCTTTTACTAGTTCGTTAATTTTTTTACCATCAATCAAAGTTGACTCTAACATTGCTACCATACTATCTCCATGTCCTCCTAAAACAAAAGAAGAAATTTTTTGTACTGGTACTTTAAGTTCTTGAGATAAAAAATAAATAAATCTTGATGAATCTAATATTCCGGCCATACCAACAATTTTATTTTTAGGTAATCCTGAGTACTTTTGAAGAGCCATTACAATTACATCTAATGGGTTAGTGATACAAATCACAAAAGCTTTTGGGGATGTTTTTTTTATACCTTCCGCTACTTGTTTGATTATTTTTAAATTAATTTCCAATAAGTCATCTCTTGTCATACCAGGTTTTCTTGGAACTCCAGCTGTAATAATAATGACATCAGAATCTTTTGTGTCTTGGTAATTGTCAGTTCCTATTATGTCTATATTAAATCCGCTTACTGGGGATGATTGAGCTAAATCTAAAGCTTTTCCTTTAGCTAAACCAGACGCGACATCAAATAGAACAATATCACCTAGTTGTTTTAAAGCAATTAAATGAGCTAACGTTCCTCCAATTTGACCAGCTCCAATAAGAGTAATTTTTTTTTTCATAGATTATTTCATCGTCGGCATAACAAATTCTGGATCCGATCTTAAGCCTGAAGGCCATCTTGACGTGATTGTCTTTAATTTAGTGTAAAATCTAACACCCTCAGGTCCGTGCATATGCTGATCACCAAATAAAGACCTTTTCCATCCGCCAAAACTATGGAAAGCCATGGGAACTGGTATAGGAATATTTATACCAATCATTCCAATTTTTGCTTTAGAGGAAAATGTTCTCCCTGAGTCGCCATCTCTAGTAAATATGCTAACACCGTTTCCAAACTCATGATCATTTACTAATTGTAATGCCTCATCAAAATCCTTAGCTCTTATAACCGAAAGTACTGGACCGAAAATTTCCTCTTTATAAATTCTCATATTTTTTGTGACTTTGTCAAATAAACATCCTCCAATGTAGTAGCCATTTTCATAACCCTGTATTTTAAAATTTCTTCCATCAACGATTAATTTTGCACCTTCTTTTACACCAATGTCCACGTATCCTTTAACTTTTGCTAAATGTTCTTTCGTAACTAATGGTCCCATTTCTGACTGTTTATCCATGCCAGGTCCAACTTTTAAAGCTTCAACTTTTTTAGCTAAAGAGCTTACTAGTTTGTCTCCAATTCCTCCTACCGCTACTGCTACAGATTGTGCCATACATCTCTCTCCTGCTGAACCGTAGGCGGCACCCATAAGTCCGTTTACAGCTTGGTCCAAATCACAATCTGGCATAACAACACAATGATTTTTGGCTCCACCTAATGCTTGTACTCTTTTTTCATTTTTTGCACATTCTTCATAAATGTACTTTGCAATTGGAGTAGATCCCACAAAACTCATTGCAACAACATCTTTATTGTTTATTAATGCGTCAACTGCTTCTTTATCTCCGTTAACAACATTAAAAACTCCATCAGGTAATCCAGACTCTTTAAGTAGTTCTGCTAATCTAATTGAACATGATGGATCTTTTTCAGAGGGTTTTAAAACAAATGTATTTCCACAAGCTAAAGCCATTGGAAACATCCACATCGGAACCATTGCGGGAAAATTAAATGGTGTTACACCGGCACAAACTCCTAAAGGTTGTCTTATTGACCAGCTATCAACATTAGAACCAACATTTTCTGTAAATTCTCCTTTTAACATTTGTGGTATGCCGCAAGCATATTCTACTACTTCTAAGCCTCTAGAGAGTGATCCTTTTGCATCTTCATAAACTTTTCCGTGTTCAGAAACAATTATTTTAGTTAATTCATCAGAATTTTTTTCTATTAAATCTTTAAATTTAAACATCACTCTTGCTCTTTGTAGCGGAGGCTTATTAGACCATGTCTCAAAA
>MDTE01139876.1_pt1 | contig 14848 bp, 11 predicted proteins | sample 811231 | NCBI WGS metagenome assembly MDTE01 (sample SAMN05326651, study PRJNA326480) | marine metagenome | isolation source: seawater | place: Indian Ocean: Red Sea | collected 2010 | reverse complement strand
CTTGTATTGTTGAGTTCTTTAATTTCAAACCGCTCCATCCCTCTAACCTGGATATGCAATTTGCCAGATTTACCATTCTGGACTTCTTCTATTTTAGCGGTGGTTCCAATTGAGTAGGGTACTGATTCGCTATCACCAGCTTCTCTTCCTTGTCGAAGTAAAACTATCCCAAAAGGTTCGTTGGAATCTAGGCACTCTTGAGTCAGCTGTAGGTAGCGCTGCTCAAAAACTACAAGCGGCAAAAGCGCGCCGGGTAACAAAACAACTGACTCTAATGGAAAAAGTCTAAGGAATCTGGTATTCATGTTGGCTAATAATCTATATTGTTGATTTCAGCTAAAATGTCCTTGGTAATTTGTCGATTACCTTGAAACTCTAAGAATCACAAATAGTATACCACCGGGGCAAGGGTTTTCTTATATATGGTAACGAAGCTTCTAAAAGTTTTTGGTGACTCTAATGATAAGTACTTGAAAAGACTTTCCTGGGTGATTAACGATGTTAATCGCCTTGAGGATGAATTTCAAAAATTAACTGATGATGAATTAAAAAATAAAACTAATTCCTACCGAGAACGTATTTACAACGGAGAATTGCTTGATGCCTTGATCCCCGAAGCATTTGCTTCGGTTCGAGAGGCAGCACGACGTTCTTTGGGAATGCGGCATTTTGATGTTCAGTTAATTGGTGGCCTAGTACTGCACCAAGGATCAGTAGCTGAAATGCGTACAGGTGAAGGGAAGACTCTTGTAGCAACCCTCCCATTATTCTTGAATGCAATATCTGGAGAAGGCGTGCATTTGGTGACTGTAAATGACTATTTAGCTAGGAGAGACGCAAGATGGATGGGGCCAATTTATGACTTGCTTGGCCTTAAAGTAGGGTGCCTGCAGCATGACTCTGCATTTATATACCAAAAAGGAAGCTCTTCAACAAATTCAACTTTAGATGAATTTGTTGAAGTCGAAAGACGTGAAGCTTACCGAGCAGATATCACATACGGTACTAATAACGAATTTGGGTTCGATTTTCTTAGAGACAATATGGCGGTGGCAGTAGGTAAACAAGTTCAGAGGAAATTAAATTATGCAATCGTCGATGAAGTTGACAATATTTTAATTGACGAAGCCAGAACTCCATTAATCATTAGCGGTCCTGCTGAAGAATCCGGCCAAGAATATCAACAATTTTCGCGGATCGCCCCTAGATTAAAAGAGGGAATTGATTATTCTATAGAAGCTAAAGAGAAACAGGTAATCCTTACGCAAGAAGGAATTGAACGTATAGAAAAACTGCTACAAGTAGATAACTTGTATGACCCAGAAAACTCTATGATGGCTCACTATGTTGATAACGCATTAAGAGCTCAATTCATCCATCTAAAAGACCGTGAATATGTCGTCCAGAACAAGCAAATAATAATTGTGGATGAATTTACAGGACGTCTTATGCCAGGGCGACGATACTCTGATGGACTTCATCAAGCGATTGAAGCAAAAGAGGGAGTTACAGTTCAAAGAGAAACTATGACCTATGCAACAATCACCCTGCAAAATTACTTCCGAATGTACTCTAAGTTGTCAGGTATGACTGGTACTGCAGTTACTGAAGCTGAGGAATTCCACAAAGTCTATGACCTAGACGTTGTGGCTGTTCCTACTAACCAACCTTTGATTCGAGATGACCTTCCTGATTTGATATACAAAAATGAACACAATAAATTCGTTGCTGTTGCTGAGGAAATCACTTCACTCCATAAGGAGGGAAGGCCTGTTTTGGTCGGAACTGTTTCAATAGAAAGATCTGAGCAGCTCAGTAAACTCTTGAGTAAAAGAGGGGTGCCTCACGAGATTTTGAATGCAAAAAACCACGAACGAGAGGCACAAATAATTGCAGACGCAGGTAAACCTGGGGCTGTTACGGTATCCACGTCAATGGCAGGAAGAGGAACTGACATTATATTAGGTGGTGATCCGAAAAGTGCTATTTCTGATGAAACTTGGCATGAAGGACATAGCCTAGTTGTTCGCCAAGGCGGTTTGTTTGTGATTGGCACAGAACGACATGACTCTCGAAGAATCGACAATCAGCTTCGTGGCCGAGCTGGACGTCAAGGTGATCCCGGTACAACCCGTTTTTATGGATCTTTAGAGGATGACATCATCAAAAGATTTGGTGGAAGTACTATGGGCAGAATTGTGAACGCTACTTTGCCTGACGATGTACCTTTAGAAAGTGGATTACTGACTAAGACTATGGAAATGACACAATCAAAGGTAGAAGCCCATCACTTTGATATACGAAAACACCTGGTGGAGTACGACGATGTTGTTAATACACAAAGGAGCGTTATTTATTCAGAGCGCATGAAAATCTTGAGTGATTTTGACATGCAGGCTTCGATAATGGAAATGGTGGGCTCTGAAGTTTCATTAGTACTGAAAAATTACCTACATGGCGATCCTGCAGACTGGGAAATCGAGCTCATGCTGCGTGATATTGGATATATTTTCCCTTTGCCTAAATGGCTAAATCAAGAATTTCTAGAAAGAAAGGACGAAAATTCAATAGAGGATTCTATTTTGCAAGCTGCTGAGTCCATGTACGAATCACGTGAACTAGAATTTGGTTCAGAGACCATGAGAGCTCTTGAAAGGATAATTCTTCTTCAGGCCACTGATCGTCTTTGGGTGCAGCATTTGACTCAAATGTCAACTTTAAGAGAAGGAATTGGGTTGCATGCATATGGACAAAGAGATCCTCTGGTTATGTATAAAAAGGAAGGCCATGAGCAATTTGACTCTCTACGCAATCGCATAAGAAGTAACGTTGCTAGGACAATTTTTTATGTTGCTCCTGCAGGACATAATGCTCAAAGAAAAAGCCCTGCTGAAAATAAAAGTGCTAATAGAAACTTAAACTTAAATACATCTGAACCTGAAACAGTAATGGCTAAGGCTGTTGCTACTAAGAAAGGTACTATCACGACAGGCCAGAAAATAGGTAGGAATGACCCTTGTTGGTGTAATAGCGGGAAAAAATTTAAGCGCTGCCATGGTCTCAACTGATCTATCATTTCTATTGCCCCACGCCTTTAGTAAGAAAAACTGTGCATACCAAAACATTAATTTTTAGTTCTGGGTATACGGCTGATGCCGTGATTAAAAAATGGCTAAATGCTTTACAAAGCGGTACTCCATGGAGTACCGCTTTGTTTGAAGCCATTGGAGATTGGCCCCTTGCTGAAGAATATTTCGATGGAAGGCATTTTGCTTACCTTATTGATAACGAAGCGTTTGATTGGCTACTCCTTGCTGAAAGGATGATTAATCAAGCGATAGGGATGGTTCCTATTGAGGAAGCTGAGCGGCTACTTTTTTATGGAGAGTTGCCACTAGGAATTACAGAAAAAGATATTCAAAAGGCTTTTGGGGAGCCTAAATACCACGCCCATCTAAATTATTTCTATGGCGTAGTAATTGAAGAGGCCTTATGGGAAGCCACTGAATCCGCCTTGATTAAACAGAATGGTATTAAAGGATTCCAGACAGAAAGCGGGTTCAACAGTGATGTTTTTGAGATTTTGTATGGAACCCCTTTCAAAAAATTATTTAGTGAATTTTACCGTTCTAAGAAAAGGAGATTACCTATAAAGCATAAATTAAGCGAGATTAAATCCTTTAGCTACTGGTGTTTCAAGAGAAGAGTGGCAAATTCTGACAATTCAAGAGTGGCGAGTGATACTAAAAAAGGATTAGAGAGCCTGAAAAGAATGCGTGGAGAGCAGTAATATTTTGAGCTACTTACTTGAATTAAGGTCTTTGAGTAAATAGTTAATCTTTTCTTGTCTAGATACCCCTTCCTTCTGCCGTTCACGTTCTTTTTCGACTACTTCTTGAGGGGCATTCTTAAGAAAGCCTTGATTGGATAAGCGCGAATTCAAGCCCTTGAGGTATTGTTCATTTTCTTTCAATTCTTGAGTTAATCTAGTGATTTCTAAGTCGATATCTATTACCCCACTTGTAGGGATTGATATTGTAGATTCTTGGACAACAGTTTTTATTGATTGCGTTATGGGACTTGAACCTTGATAGAGATTTGAAATTTTCGCCAGTGTTTTTAAAGCCTTACCTGCATCTCTAATTAAAATTTCAGTTCCCGGTCCTTCAATGTAAACGTCTAAACCTTCACTACTGCCAATCCTAAATTCAGCCCTCACATTCCGTACTGCCCTTACTAAATCAATAAATAAAGACATTCGCTCAATTGACTTTAGGTGTGGAGGCATTCCCGATGAAACTGGGTAACTTGCCAGCATAATAGAATCTGGAAATGAGCCCTCGTTTGGCAATTCTGACATAAGATGCTGCCATAGCTCTTCAGTTATGAACGGCATAAACGGATGAAGTAAGCGAAGCGAGCGCTCAAGTACATTCGGAAGAACAAGGCAAGGATCCAAATCATCATCTTTTATTCTGACCTTTGCCATTTCAACATACCAATCGCAAAACTCATTCCATAAAAAATCATGAATTGCCCTTTGTGCTTCACCCAACTGCATGTTTTCCCAGAGTGAATTAACCTGCTCGGTTAGCTGGTCGATTCTTGTAAGAATCCATTGATCTTCTTGGTGTAGTTGAGGAGGATTCATGTGCCAGCCCGTTAGGGGACGGTCTTGAATGGAACTAAGAACAAATCTAGTAGCATTCCAAATTTTGTTTGCAAAATTACGTGCTGATTCCATTCTTTCACTTGATAAACGCATATCATTACCAGGCGCACCACCAGTACCAAGTGCGTACCTCAGAGCATCGGTTCCATAAGTTTCAATTGCTATTAGAGGATCGACGACGTTTCCTTTGGTCTTTGACATCTTTTGCCCGTCTTGGTCTCTTACCAGTCCATGCAAGTAAACGGTATCAAATGGTACTTCGCCCGTATTTTCCAGGCCAAGCATTATCATTCTAGCCACCCAGAAGAAAAGAATATCGTATCCAGTTTCCATCAGATTAGTAGGGTAAAAATAATCAAAATCATCATTTGGTTCCGGCCAGCCCAAGGTTGAATGAGTCCAAAGCCCTGAAGAGAACCAGGTATCAAGGACATCATCATCCTGAGTCAAATATTCTGAACTGCAAAACCCACACTGGGTTAATTTTGAAACTGAAACGTTAACTGCATTACATTCGTCGCAGTACCAAACTGGTATTCGGTGGCCCCACCAGAGTTGGCGGCTTATGCACCAATCTCTAATATTGTTCATCCAGTTCAAATATACTTTCTGAAATCGTTCAGGAACAATTTTAATTTTGCCCGAAGTCACAGCTTTTGCAGCCTTTTCAGCTAGGGGCTTTATATTGATAAACCACTGAGTGCTAATCAAGGGCTCAACAACTACACCTGATCTTTGTGAGTGACCAACTGAATGTAAATGAGGCACTACCTTCTCTAGCAAACCGTTTATTTCCAGTTCGTTTAAAATTCTTTTGCGTGCTTCAAAACGATCAAGTCCGTTATAAGCCCCAGCATTAGAATTCAGGCAGCCGTTCTTATCTAGAATATTCAAAACTGGGAGTGAATGCCTTAGACCTACCTCATAATCATTAGGATCATGACCAGGGGTTATTTTTAACGCACCCGTGCCAAAATCTGGATCCACACTATCATCAAAAATCAATGGGATATCGCGATGAACAATGGGTAATGAAAGCATGGTTTCTGACAAGGAAGAGTAACGACTGTCATTTGGATTAACAGCAACTGCAGTATCGGCAAGCAAAGTTTCCGGTCTTGTTGTAGCTACCACAATGAAGTCGTTCGAATTGATTAAAGGATAGCGAATATAATAGAGCGAACCTTCTATTTCACTATACTCAACCTCTAAGTCAGACAGCACAGTCTCCAAAGAAGGATCCCAATTGATCATCCTTTCGCCACGGTATATTAGGCCTTTTTCATAAAGGTTTTTGAACGTTGTGCGGACTGAGTTACTAGGGCCATCATCTAAAGTGAAGCTTTTTCGTGTCCAGTCGCAAGAAGCCCCCATTCGGCGTAGCTGATTGTCAATTGCTCCCCCGTAATGATTTACCCACTCCCAGACTTTTTCGAGGAACTTCTCACGTCCCAGCGATTCCTTGCTGACACCATGTTTCGCTAAATCCCTTTCAACAACCATTTGTGTAGCTATCCCTGCATGGTCACTTCCAGGGACCCATAAAGTAGAGTCACCCAGCATGCGGTGATACCTTATGAATGCATCTTCAATCGTTGTGGTTAGGGCATGTCCAGCATGCAACTCACCTGTTACGTTAGGAGGAGGCATAATAACAGTAAAAGGCTTTCTAGATTTTTCAATCTTAGGCTTGAAGAAGCCAGAAGATTCCCACCATGCATAGAGACGACCCTCAACAGATTTGGGGTCATAAGATTTAGGCATATTTCTAAATGAAAAACTAGTCATGTTATTATTGCGACTCTGAATGATTTTAAATACCACGTGACTAACCGGTCAACGTAACTCCTATTAAATTTAAACCTGAACAAGGTAAAGTTCTAAATAGATGGAGTCTGAAATAACTAACCCCTATTGGCGCAAAAACCTTGCAATCATGTGGTTGGTTCAGACCGTTACAGTTTTATCATTCACATTCACATTTCCATTTTTCCCTTTATTTTTTAAAGAATTAGGCATTGATGACCCAGGTAGGGCAGCATTCATAACTGGAATTTCAGGTTGGGCCTTGGGCATAGGTCTTGGAATTTTCAGCCCGATCTGGGGCGCTGTTGCAGATAGGTATGGTAAGAAAATCAATGTAATTAGAGCCACAGCTTTGGCCGCTTTGGTTTTAGGTTTATCAGGTTTCGCCGAAAGTCCTAACCAGCTTATTGTAACAAGATTTTTTGCAGGAGCTTTTGGCGGAGCTGGAGCGGCAATACTAGCATTGGTAGTAGCAACAACCCCGAGATATAGAGCCGCTTTCGCAACAGGAATTATTCAATCAGCAATGTTCGCAGGGTCGACTATAGGCCCTGTAATAGGTGGTTTGTTGTTTGATCATTACGGAATGCGCTGGGCTTTCTTTGCTAATGGTATTGGACTTGCCATACCGGCTCTGATGGTGATTTTATTTGTGCATGAAGACTTTCAGAAACCACGAAACAAAATAAAAAAAACCGAATTATTCTTTAAGCCATATTTTGACTTTGCTTCCACACTGACTTCTTCCAGGATGGCACCATTATTGTTCATGTATTTCATTTCACACGCGGCAATGCTTGTAATTTTTCCAGCTTTGCCCGTAATAATTGAAAGTGTTTATGTAGGGTCTAACCTTGCTAGCGCTTCAGGAATTGCTTTTATGACAATGGGCGTGACTCAGGCTCTGTCTGCAATACTAGCCGGTTTAGTGTCTACAAGATACGGATTGAAGAAAACAATAATAGTGCTCTCGGGTATTTCATCCTTGCTTTATATTCCGCCTATATTTGCAGATGAATTCATCCATATGATCTTGTTTTTGGCTGCAATAGGACTATTCCAAGGCGGTGTAATGGGCACGCTAAACGGTTTATTTGCAATGAGCGCCACTCCAGGGGAAGAAGGGAGAACATTTGGAGCTCAGCAAGTAGTTATGGCAGCTTCCTTGTCTGCAGGGCCTTTGATTGGTGGAGCAGTAGCTTTTGCCATATCGCTAAGGGCTGTATTTGCAGTGAATGTCATTTTCTACATCATGGTTGTACTATCGGCTGCTTTCTTAATGAGAAACACATACACCGCGCAAAAAAATAGCTAGCTAACTTTTAGAGTTTTTACTAAATGGCTAATTATTGACCAAGCTGTGTCTGATTTTGTCATAAAGGGTAATTCAGTGATTGTTCCAGTTTTGTCTATAATTGAGACTTGATTATGATCTACATCAAAACCAATATCTGACCTGGAAACATCATTTGCGACTATAAAGTCCATATTTTTTTCGATTAATTTTTCACGTGCATTTTCAATAATATTTTGAGTTTCAGCTGAAAATCCCACACGTATAACCCCGAGAGGAACTTTATTAAAAAAATCTGAATTTTGAACTAAATCAACAGTGAAATTTTCTTTGCCCCGCCGTTTCACTTTTTGTTTTTCCACATTCAACGGTTTGAAATCAGCAACAGCGGCAGCCATTATCAGAACATCAGCGTTTTGACATTCTTTTATAACTGCAGTGCCCATTTCAGCTGCAGATTTTATGTCTGTTACAGTAACCCCCACAGGCTTTACTAAATTGTTAGGCGCAGCCACTAGATGTACCTTTGCTCCTTGATCTCGAGCAGCTTCGGCAATTGCAAATCCCATTTTCCCTGAAGAACGATTAGTTATGGACCTGACAGGATCAAGAGATTCAATTGTTCCACCAGCAGATACAACAACCTTTTTATTTTTCAGGGGGCCATTAGCACCTAAAATTTGCGATATTGCACCTAATATCTCATGGCTTTCGGCAAACCTTCCGCTGCCCCAAAGACCTGAAGCTAAATAACCTTCATTGGGGCCTACAAAACAAACTTTTCGTGAAATTAAGGTTTCAACATTAGTTTGAACAGCACCATGCTCCCACATTCCGGCATCCATGGCAGGTGCTAGCAAAATTGGAGCATTCGTTGCTAATGCGGCAATACTTACAAAATCGTCAGCTTGACCATGAGCTACCTTAAAAATGGTATTGGCCGTTGCAGGGGCAACCACATATATATCAGCCTTTTTTGCTAGTTCAACGTGCATGACCCCTTCAGAACCTTCAGTACTAAATAAGTTGGATAACACGTTACGATGTGTAATGCTTTTGAATGTCAAAGGCGTAATGAATTCTGACGCCGATTTTGTCATTATTACGTCAACTTTTGCGCCAGCTTGAGTAAGCTTGGAAGCTAAATCTGCAGATTTGTATGCAGCTATGCTCCCAGTCACACCAAGTAAAATATTTTTGTCTTCTATAGATTTCAATTAACACCCATCATCTGTAATTCAATTCATGTATATACGCTAAGCCACGCAAAGTTAAACTTTGGTCAACAATATCAAAAACGCTAGTTTCACTTGCCATGGTTTCAGCCAGTCCACCCGTGCCAATAACTATGGTTTTCTCGGATCCCATCTCTGACTTAAAACGTGCAACCATAGTTTCAACTAATCCTGCATATCCAAGTACAAGACCTGATTGTAAAGAATGAACAGTATTAGTTCCTATCGCTGTTTCAGGGGATAACATCTCTACGCGTCGAAGCATGGATGTATTTTGGTAAAGTGCATCTGCAGAAACAGAAAGGCCAGGCGCAATAGCCCCACCTAGATAGGAACCATCATGGGAAATTGCATCGAAGACCGTAGCAGTGCCGAAATCGACTATTATGGCTGGGCCTCCATAGAAATGGAACGCTGCTGCTGCATCAACTACCCTGTCTGGCCCTACATCATGAGGGCTATCATAATGAACACGGACACCAGTTTTAACCCCAGCTCCCACAATCAATGATTGAACCTTAAAAAGGCTTAATGCAAGGCTTTCAAAGACGGAAGTAAGCGGGGGCACGACGCTGCAAATTGCAACGTCATCAATTTGAGCTAAATCAATATTCTCTATGCTTAGTAAATGATTTACTTGTATTGAATATTCATCAGACAAGCGACGAATGTCAGTAGATAAACGCCAACTCTTGACCATGTCCCCAGAACTAAAAACGCCAAGGGTCACGTTTGTGTTACCTATGTCTATAGTTAAAAGCATTGTAATGTGTCGAATCGAGCCAACCTCGTATCCGCAACGATATTGTAACAGTGTTTGTTAATTTAATCTAAGCCTGCGGGACTGCCGACCATGCCCGGGGTACCATTCGGCCTTTCTTGGTAAACAAACAACAGAGGACCGGTGGAAGTTTTAGCTGTGAAAGAAAGTGCATTCCAACTCGTAAAACCCAGAGAACTAACAGGTTGCCCTGTTGAAATTAATCGTTCATGGAATATTTCTGCATCATCCACGACCAATGAAATTAACCAATGAAGCTCTGGCCCTTCATGTTGGTCGTAAAGGCCATCAACAATTTCCAAAATTGATCTGCCAGAATTTGCCGCCCTAAGAAAAGCAATTCTGCTGCCTTCAGGTTTTGACCTACCCCTAGAAGTTGCTAAACCTAACTGTTGAGAAAGAAAAGCGTAATCATCAAGCCATTTTTTTGACCACCAAGTGATTTGGAAATGTAAAACTGAGCCTTCATTCCTAACGCTAATCTGGTCACTATTTTCATTTCGCAATTGAATTAGTTGATTGTTAAAGGAAAATGGTGGGCCAGAAGGGCTATTGATTTCCAATTTTGTTTTTGATCGTGCTTTTGAATCAAGTTGACTTTCAAATCTAGATGTCCAAATAGATTGATCAGTTTTATTCATCTGTACCGACATTTCTGGGTAAAAATAATTGTGGTCTGCTGATTTTAGAATTGATATAAAACCTTCACCAACCTTCAATGTGGATTCTCCGTTGCCTTTCTGATCAGCAGAGTCAATAACAGATCCTCCTAAGGCTACAAAAAAATCGGAAACCTCCTTTGGGTCATATACATTGATTCTGCAAATTAATTCATCTGCCTCTAGATACGTGCTCATTAATGCTTCCTATTAAAAATAGCCACTTAAGTATGCTGAGATAATTCTTTTACGACAATGGGGATTGCATTGATTAAATCACTAGCTATTAGGCCAGAATTTCCATATTTTTGATTGAATGAATCCGCGCATTGCAAATGAATGTAAATTGCAAGTGTAGCAGCATTGTGAGGAGAGAGGCCTTGGCACAACAATCCGCCAATTATTCCCGCTAGGACATCTCCGGTTCCTGCTGTGGCCAATGCTGGATTAGCTATAGGCGAAAGACTTACTTGACCATCTGGGCTTGCGATAACTGTGTGCGCACCCTTCAAAACAACAGTTTGCTTCCAACGTAATGAAGCCTCAGTTGCATAGTAAATGCGATTTGATTGGATTTCCTTGATATCAATACCGAGAAGTCTAGCCATTTCCCCTGGATGCGGAGTTAGCACGTTTTCGTTTAATAATCTTGTATACCAGTTGGGTATTTTGGCTAAATTGTTCAATGCGTCAGCATCTAAAACCATTGGGAAATCAAAGAAGTTAACAGGAGAAAGGAGTTGATGAATGAATTGTACAGTAAAATCATTCAAGCCTAACCCAGGACCAATAACCGCAGATTTTGAATCGCGCATATCTTTAAGAATACTTTCTAATGAACTGCTTCCCAGAGTACCTTCATTCGATTTAAGTGGCAGATATATGGCCTCTGGTAACTGAGAAGCAACGATAGGATGAATTTCTTCTGGGATTGCTAGTGATACTAAACCCGCACCCATTCTGTATGCTGCCATTGCTGAGAATAATGGGGCCCCAGAAAAAGCTACTGAACCGCCAATAATAGATAATCTTCCAAAGGTACCTTTGTGACCATCTAGGTGCCTTTTTGGTAAAAATACAGAAACGAAATTCTTATCGACCAAGTTCAACGAAATTTCTGAGCCAAGGGTGCTTGATAAACCTATATCTAAAACTTCAACTGTCCCAGTTCGTTCCGCACCAGGGAATTTGAACAGTCCTATCTTGGGTGCACCTAGTGTTAACGTCAGGTCAGCATATGGGGTAAAAGGATCCACCGTGCCTTCATCTGCATCTAACCCAGAAGGGATGTCAACTGAAATGATATAAGTTTCATTTGAGTTTAATTTTGCCTCTGTTACAAGCTTGAGTGCACTTGCAATAGGGTCTTTGATAGATCTATTTGATCCGATACCAAATACTGCATCTAAAATTATGTCAGTTGAAGAAAGATAAGAAGATAAAGCCCAATGTTCATTATCGTCATTGCCTTCGATCGTTCTAATCCTCTTTGCTTCGCATTCAGATAGTTTGTCCTCTCTACGAAACTTTGATGCCATGTAAAGTGTTACCAAGGCACCCCAATCAGATAGATATCTACCTGCTACCATCCCATCTCCGCCATTATTGCCAGGCCCCACTAATACCAGTACTCGCGTACCTCGAGTGTTTTGTAATAATTGATAAACTCTCTTGGCGATTGCTAGGCCCGCAGACTCCATTAGTGAATCTTCTGTTATTCCCAAGGAAACAGCGTGAGATTCAATAGATCGCATTTGGTCGGTAGTCACAATTTTCATTTCAATTGCCCAACAACAGATGCCACGGCATATTCCCTAGAATGGGATAAGCTGACTTCAATCGAAACCACACCGAGTTTTGAGGCACGGGCAGCTGCACGGCCAGTTAATTTAATGTGTGGTTGGCCAGATTTTGACCTTTGTACTTCTATTTCTTTCCAGCCAATACCTCTAGTACCTGTACCTAGTGCCTTCATCACAGCCTCTTTTGCAGCAAACCGCGCAGATAGTTGAGGCGCGCGATTTCTGCAATAGGTGATTTCATCGAGAGTATAAATTCTTTCGAGAAACCTCTTGCCAAATCTTTGCAATGTAGCGCCTATGCGCCAGATCTCTATTATGTCAACGCCAATAATTAAGTTAGACATTTTCCCATTCATAGGCCAAAACTAAAAACATTTTACCTCTTGCGGTCATAGGCCACCAATGGCCTATCATATCCGCAGTTAGCGAGGTGGGCTATGACTGCTGAAATTATAAATGGGAAAGAAATTGCATCAGAAGTAAGGAACGAAGTTGCGAAAAAAGTACAGTTGATTAAAAACAAAAATGAAATAACCCCGGGTTTGGCAGCTGTATTGGTTGGTGATGACCCTGCTTCTCAGGTATATGTGAGGAACAAAGGTCGAGCTTGTGATGAAGTTGGTATTTACAACGAAACTTTTAGGCTCGAACAAAGTGCGACTCAATTGGAATTAATTTCATTGATAGAAAAACTTAATGTTGACCCGAAGTTTGATGGAATATTAGTGCAGCTTCCGCTTCCCTCGCACATCAATGAAAAGGAAGTAATAATGAGGTTGGAGCCATCGAAGGATGTAGACGGGCTTCATCCTTATAACGTAGGGAAACTTCTTGAAGGATCACCATTATTTGTCCCTGCTACGCCATTTGGAGTACAAACAATGCTTTTGCGTAGTGGTTATGATCCGAGCGGCAAACATGTGGTAATTGTAGGTAGGAGCCAGATAGTAGGAAAACCACTTGCGGCTCTGCTAATGCAAAAAGAAGCAGGCGCGAACGCAACTGTTACTTTGTGCCATACGGGTACGCCCGATATTGCTGTATTTACAAGAACGGCGGATATTTTGGTAGCAGCAATTGGTAGGCCTAATTCGATAACTGAAGACATGGTTAGCGCGAATACCGTAGTTATAGATGTTGGTATCAATCGCATACCTGATGTTTCCACTAAAACTGGGATGAGGTTGGTGGGGGACGTTGATTTCGAAGCTGTGTCAAGAAAAGTCAAAGCAATATCACCAGTACCTCGAGGAGTGGGTCCTATGACCATTGCGATGTTATTAGCAAACACACTTAAAGCAGCTGAGCATCACAATAATAAATAATTGAGACTAAGTATTGATAATTAACTTTCGTTCAAGTAATATCTGTCTGTGGTTTCAACAATTGACCGAAAATCTGAATTAATTCACGCATTAGAGGATATTGGGTGTCGCGTTACTGGACCTCGAGTTGAGATTATCCAGGAAATTTCCACACTCGAAGGATCTTTTACTGCTGAAGATATTAATACCCGACTTCCAGCTCTAGGAAGAGCTACCATCTTTAGGACCATAAAGCTATTGCAAGATACTCAAAAGCTGTGTAAGACCGTGCTTTTTGACGGGACGGTTCGTTATTCATTGGATACTGGGTTCCACCACCACCATTTAATTTGCGTTAAATGTGGGGATATAAAAGAAATGAGAAGCATGGAGCTTGAACGAGTACTTAGGGTTGCCGCAAAAAAAATTCCAGACCAGGTTGTTGGGCACAGTTTAGAAATTTACAGAATCTGCAGTAACTGCAGTTAGAAAGGTTTTTTTAATTGTTAATGATACGAAGTCTCAATAAGATAAAATATATCTTGCTTTTCCTTATGATGTTTCAGGTCATATCTTGTTCAACTAACCAGACATCAGAAGAGTCAAAAGAAAATGCGAATTCAAACTTTGAAGTTGTTACAACCATCTACCCACTCGGATACCTAGCTCAAGAAATACTAGGAACTAATGGAAATGTAACAGTTTTAGCGAAACCAGGTGTAGATTTTCATGACTACGAAATAACACCAGGCGACCTTTTAACCGTATATGGCTCTGACTTGTTTATCCTGAACGGTCTTGGCTTAGATTCAGGAGTGGAGAATGTACTTAATTTAGGTGAATTTAAAAATCCTTCTGTATTGATGCACTCGATTTCTGAGGATGAAGTACTTTCTAAGACGGAGTACCCTATATTTTCCAAAGGGCATGACCATGGCCACCACGACGAGCATGACGAACATGACGAACATGATGAGCATGACGAACACGACGAACATGACGAACATGATGAGCATGACAAACACGACGAGCATGACGAACATGACAAACACGACGAGCACGACGAACACGACGAACATGATGAGCATGACGAACATGACGAACATGATGAGCATGACGAACACGACGAACATGACAAACACGACGAGCATGACGAACATGACAAACATGACGAACATGACGAGCATGACGAGCATGACGAGCACGAAAAACATGACGAACATGACGAGCACGACGAGCATGACGAGCACGACGAGCATGACGAGCATGACGAGCACGAAAAACATGACGAGCAT
>MDTE01125172.1_pt1 | contig 14852 bp, 11 predicted proteins | sample 811231 | NCBI WGS metagenome assembly MDTE01 (sample SAMN05326651, study PRJNA326480) | marine metagenome | isolation source: seawater | place: Indian Ocean: Red Sea | collected 2010 | reverse complement strand
TTGACTCTATCCAAAATGCTTGGCATGAGAGCAAAGAAAATATTCCTATGTGCAGTTATGAGGCTGGCACCTGGGGGCCAACTGAAGCAGACAACCTTTTATCTGAAATGGGTCATCATTGGAGACCATTATAAAATCTATCCTTTATTAAAGCGTGCCATGGCACGCTTAGCTTCACGATCCTGAACCTTCTTCTTTAAAGTCTCCCTTTTATCATGTTGGGCTTTGCCTCGCCCAAGACCTAATTCTGCTTTGATTTTTCTATCTTTCCAATAAAGACGAAGAACAGGCATAGAGAATCCCTTTTCTTGGAGTTTAATCTCAATTCTATCAATTTCTTTACGGTGCATTAATAAGCGGCGAGTCCTTCTAGGATCGTGTTGCACGTGGCTTGCCGAAGCATAAGCTTTTATATCGCAACCAATCATAAAAAGCTGCCCATTCTGAACTACACCAAAGGCATCTCTTAAATGAACATGTCCCTCACGAATTGATTTAACCTCAGTTCCTTTGAGTTCAATCCCAGCTTCAAACTTATCAACTATATTAAAGTCGTGATAAGCTTTACGGTTTTTAGCAATTTCCTGCGACATGGCGCAGAGTGTTAATCAGTTGATTCACCATCATCGATTACAATTTTACCTTCGATGATCTCTGTAAGAGCAATGTCAGCCGTTCCCATTCTCTCAACTACAGTGATTAATGGACTTCTACCGTTATTCAATTGCTGCACCCTCTTAGAAACGAGATTAATCAATAATGGTTCATCCGTTACAACTTCAAGGGCTTTTTCAACAAGTTCTGTGTTCATGACATTAGATGCTTAGTATTTAGTCTTTCATTAACAATAGTACTGCTAATGGATTAGGTAAAGTGGGGTTAGTGAGTTAACACAATCCAAGTAAGTGTCAATCCGATTCAACCAATGATACAAAAAAACAGGGTTTATAGCTATTTTTTTTTCTTACGACGACCACCTGTACGTATTTGAGGAGGTTTATTAGCCTTCTTTTTGGACTGATGAGGTGAACCCAGTGCCGGTCTTTGCATTGATCGGTCTACTTTCTTTAGCTCAACTTCTTTACCAAACTTTTGCGTTACCCAAGTCTGCCCAATACTAAATATATTTCCTGCCGTCCAATATAAAGCAAGAGCTGACGCAAAGTTGTAACATATCACTGTTATAAAAATTGGCATTATCGTCATGATAATTTTCATCTGCTTTTGGTTAGGACCTGCCGATTGCGGCGTCATTCTCATTTGCAACATCATTGTAATTCCCATAAGCAGAGGGAGGATATTGATTGGAAATCCCGCGATATGCATAACAGTGTCAGGCAATGACAAATCAGCTACCCAACCTAGCCATGGTTCGTGACGAAGCTCTACAGCAGCTCTAAGCATAGCAAAGTATCCAATGAAAATCGGCATTTGAAGGAGTAATGGAAGGCATCCTCCAACTGGATTAACTCCATAATCTCTGTAGAGACTCATTGTCTCTTGCTGCATTTTTTGAGGATTGTCCTTATACTTTTCTTTAATTTCCTGCATCATGGGTGCGAGCTTACTCATTTTTTTCATTGCTCGAGTGCCTTTTGCCGTCACAGGCCATATGACTAGTCGCATGATGATAGTTATCGAAATAATTGACCAACCGTAGTTTCCAAAAAAACCATGGAGCCAATTCATTAATAAGCTTAAAAGAACTGCAAAGGGCTGAGCAATCCATCCAAAGATTGGCATCCTATCAAATCCAACAATTATACTTCTTTCTCCCTCCATGACCTTGAGAGTTTGATAATCTTTTGGCCCTAGAAAGATTTCATAATTCCAACTCTTGGAATCACCTGGATTTAAAGTGACATTAGGAAGACCAAGCGCTGCAATTACGCGCACCCCTTCTTCACTCCCATCATCATAACGAGCTGCCCAAATCTTAGTTTCGTAAGGTTTTTCTAAAAATATGTTAGTGGAAAAAAATTGATTGCTAACACCCAGCCACTGAAGTCCCTCTAAAAGCTCTTTGCCCTGAATATCATCTTTTTCTTTTTTAAGATAACTTAAATTCCTAAACTCATCATCATCATCGGCAAGATATTCTAATCCAGTATACAAATCACTAGAATTACCCTCGCTTAATTGACCCGAAGATCCTGCAAATACATACAAGTCATTTAAGTTCATATTACCTGCGTCAGCAGCGTACTTCACTCCAAGATTCATTTTTACAATATGACCACCACCGAGCTCGTCAGAGCTTGTAAGCAAAAAAGTTTTTGTGACTTCAAGCTTTTCTGGAGTAACGGCCTTAAGAATGATTTTATCCTCCGTATGGTCAACGATTTGGTATTTCAGACCTTTGAAAACATTGCGTCCAACGCTGAGTGCCCCTATTGGATTATTGATCCCTGAGTTTAAAACAATTTGAGGTGAAACCTCCAAGCCTTTTTCTTCAGCTACACTTGGACTGTAAACAAAGTGTTTTAATAAGGAGGCCTCTTTTATACCTCCACCATCATTAGTAAATAATAACTCCACGACATCGTTCTTGAGGCTGACAGTTTTTTCAACGAAATCATTGGTCTTTGAATCATCCTCAGAATTTTTTTCTTTATTAGAAGTGCCCTCTTCCTCTTGATTAACATCTTCGGATGTTTGTTGGGCATTATCCTTTTGTTTCTGAAGTTGCTTCTGGTATTCCTTCTGCGTATCAAGCCAAAAATAAAGCCCTAGTGAACAGGCTATTATAACAATCCATGCTTTCTTATCCATGTTTTAATCTCGTTTAATTTTCCAAATTATAAATTTGTTTCTGAATCTTCTATAGTTTCACAATTACACATCGGCACCGGGTCATGACCTTGCCCACCCCAAGGAGCACACCTCATTATCCTTTTTAACCCTAAAAAACATCCCTTTAGAACACCATGAATCTGAACGGCCTCTAAAAAATATTGTGAACATGTTGGAGTGAAGCGACATCCAGAATTCGGACCACCAATAAAATGTATAACTGGTGAAATGAAGATCTGATAAAATCTTATCAACAGTTTAATTAAAAGCTTCATTATTATTCTCTAGATTGCCAATTCCAGCCTTTTTAACAAGTCGTTTCCAATCTGATTCGAGATTTTCGTACGATGCCTCCTTGGCAAGGTATCTGGGAATGACAACCATGTAACCAGAAAAATCTAAGGTTTCACCAAATGAAGATATAATACCTTTGATGCGTCTGCGAATTAAAGTTCTCATTACGGCATTACCAATTTTTTTAGTCACAATAATCCCAAATTTAAATCCTGAATTGACCTTCTGATCCTCAAGTAATCCTAAAACGAGATATTTGCCAGAATATGACTTACCGTCATTCCTAACTCGCAAAAACTCTGATCGAGAATTCATGCGAAGTTGACGCTTTAAGCGCATGTTAAAAAACTTCGATTAGTAGGTGCATCTACTAACGTTTGCCATGCTGGTCAACGTGACGCTTGTAATGCAATTCGGCACCCTTAGGTATGAGCCTTTTTCTTCCTTTTTGTCTGCGTCTTTTGATAATTCCACGACCACTCTTGGTCTTCATTCTTGCACGAAATCCGTGCTGACGCTTACGACTACGTTTAGAAGGCTGATAGGTGCGTTTCATTTTAATAAAGGTCTAAAATATCCATCCGTAGATTAAAAATTACTAGGAATGAAGGGGGCGCATATCATACTTCTTTTATAGGGTCAGTCAAGGCCACTATTGTCGTATTTATACAGATTAAGGTAATTAGTTAAGATATATTAAAGATCTCCAGAAAAACCTTAATTTATCATAATTTAGCATATTTCGGAAAAATCGTTGAGATTCACTACGGCATTAGCGTTTAATTACTAAATAATGCGAGTGAAATATTTGTTATTTTTCATCTTAATGAATACGACCTTTTCTGAGGAAAAAGGAGCAACCCCTGCTGATCCTGGGGCAAGAACATGGTCCCACATCGACGGTAGAAAGATTAAGGCTGGCATAGTCGATGCCAACTCATTGGAAGTTACTCTTAGGGCACCTAATGGAAGAATTGGATCCATCTCTATGAAGGACCTTGGCAAAGAAGATCAAAATTATGTAAAAAAATGGCTCCAGAACAACGCCAAACCTAAGAGCTTCGGTGATCCAGACAGGATCATTGAAATAACGACTTTGAAGGGTGAGATGAAATATAACAAACCCGTCATCACAGTTTATCCAGGAAAAAAGATTAAATTAATTCTCAGGAATAATGATGACATGCATCACAATTTAGCAATTACAAAACGTGGAAAAGGGAAAGATTTAAAAGTTGCGCAAGAAGCCTGGAAGCTTGGAGCTGAAGGGTTCGCTAAACATTGGATTCCAGATCATCCAGATCTTCTTTTTTCAACCAAAATGGCCGACCCCCACTCATCAGCTACTCTTTATTTTACTGCTCCAAAAAAAACCGGTAAGTATCCTTACGTTTGTACTTTACCCGGTCATGCTCAAGTCATGCGCGGAACCATGATCGTATCAAAAGAAATAAATCCGCTAAGTGAACTTACCTTTACATCTTTTAAGGGTTCTTGGAAAAAAATTCCTGACTGGAATAAGATTGAGCCTACCGGCACTGATCATGTACCAAGCGGGAAGTTTGATTTATCCTGTTCTAAAGAGAAAGATAACTTCGGCTTAGTGTTCAGAGGTAATATCGAAGCCCCAAAATCAGGAGACTATATTTTTACGTTAAGTTCTGATGATGGCTCAAGACTATTGATTGATAGGAAAGTCGTAGTGGATCTCGACGGCATTCATGGGGTTACTTCAAAATCCGGAAAAGTTAAACTTGAAAAAGGATTACACCACATTGAAGTTCAATACTTTGAAGCCAGTGGCGGCGAGGAGTTGTATGTAGGCTGGAGACTTCCAGGGTCAAAAAAGGAAACGGCATTGTCTGTTAATAAGGGGCCATCTGGAGGCAATTCACCTAGTGGACAATTGTTAGTTGTTGATGACGAGGCTCGTATTTATAGGAATTTCATTGAAGGAGCTGGTCCTAGAGCAATAGGCGTTGGATATCCTGGCGGAATTAATATCGCGTATGATGCCAATAATATGAGAATAGCTCTTATTTGGCAGGGTGATTTCATTGATGCGAAAAGGCATTGGAATGGACGAGGACAAGGATTTCAACCACCATCAGGGCAAGCTATAATCAGTGGAACTCCGGGGGTTCCTTTTGCGGTTATCAATTCACCAAAAGATCCTTGGCCTAAAACCTACCTCAGAAAAGACAACGCCCAGCTACCTCCTCTAAAAGATGGATATTTTTTCAAAGGCTATCAACTCAGCGGAAAGTCTAGAATGCCCACTTTTAATTATAATTTTGGTCAATTGAAAATCATCGATAAACCGACTCCGAAAGGAGAAGCTGATTCATCCGAAGCCTCATTAATTCGCACAATAACTCTTACTGGAGAAGGTAAAGATAATCTTTATTTCAGAGCCGCCATAGGTGAATCAATTGAACTTGTCGAGGAGAATACCTTTTTAATCAATGATTTTGCAGCCATGAATCTCAAATCAGATGGAAAACCGGTATTACGCGACATGGGAGGAAATAAAGAATTATTAGTGCCTATTAAATTTATAAATAAATCAGCAACAATCACACAAACCATAAGCTGGCAATAAATCAGTTAAATGATAAAAATTATTTACTTACTATTTATCTTCGCTTGTCTAAAGATATACACTCACGGTCAGAATCCAGAAGCGGAGTCTAAGCATTATCCTATCACAGAAATACCAATACCTAGTGATATTGTTCTCGAAGTTGGAGGTATAGAAATACTGCCAGATAATAAGATTGCTGTAAGCTCTAGAAGAGGTGATATCTACGTCGTTGAGGGGGCTTATACGGAGGATCCTAATGATGACAAATGGATCCCTTGGGCGGTCGGACTACATGAGGTATTAGGTTTGTCCTGGAAGGATGGATGGCTTTACGCCACTCAAAGACCAGAGGTAACACGAATGAAGGATATTGATGGAGACTTCCGTGCAGATATTTTTGAGAGCGTCTCTTCAGCTTGGGGAATTAACGGTGATTACCATGAATATGCTTTTGGTTCAAGACATGACCCAGAAGGCAATATTTGGATTGTTCTTTGCCTTACAGGGTCAGGTGGGGCTAGTTCAGATTTCAGAGGTTGGTGTGTCAGGGTTACACCCGAAGGAAAAATGTTACCAACAACTAGCGGAATAAGATCCCCCGGTGGAATCGGTCAAAATCACGTCGGCGATATGTTCTATTGTGACAATCAGGGTCTGTGGAATGGAACAAGTTCAATTAAACACCTTCCAGTAGGTGGGTTCGTTGGGAATCCAACAGGTAATAAATATTATGAACTTACAGATGCTATCGGTGAAAGACCTAACGACCCAAAAAGTGGTAGCCGTATCTCTGTTGAACGAGAAAAAATCCCTGAACTTATTCCACCTGCAGCAATGTTTCCTCATGGTAAGTTAAGCAATTCCCCCACCGGTATTGCCTGTGACACAACAGGTAAATTTGGCCCTTTCAAAAATCAATTGTTTGTTGGAGAACAAACAATGTCCACAGTTCTAAGAGTAGCATTAGAAAAAGTTAATGGTGTTTATCAAGGAGCGGCTTTTCCTTTCAGGGGAAGATTTAAATCAGGAAACGTTGCTGTTAGATTAGGCCCAGATGGTAGTATGTTTGTTGGAGGTACTGATAGAGGATGGGGAGCCAGAGGGGGGAAACGCTATGCATTAGAACGCTGTCATTTTAGCGGACAACTACCATTTGAAGTATTAGAAATAAAGGCAAAGCCAGATGGATTCCAAGTTATCTACACAGAAGAAGTTGATAAAGCCACTGCCATAGAGATCAAAAACTATTTAATCAGTTCATATACTTATATTTACCAGAGTGGATATGGAAGCCCTGTAGTTGATAAAAGTACTCCAACAATAAAATCAGCGACTTTATCAAGCGACAACAAAAGTGTGTATTTAAAAATTGATGGACTCGTAAAAGGAAACATTCATGAAATTAATTTTCCAGGAGTAAAAAACTTAAAAGGTGAAAATTTATTGCACGCTGTAGGCTATTACACACTTAATGAAATACCTTCAAATTAGAATAATACCTCAATTACACCTAGGATAGAACCTGTATCTGTTAGCCGTTCTACACTGGAAATTATTTTATTTTCGAAATCTTTTTTCTCTACGAAAACTCGTTAGAGTGTTAAGGTAAATGATGCACTATATACTTTCAGTCCTATTATTTCTCTGCTCCTCACTTCTTCTAGAAGCTAAGGAGTTATGGAAAAGTAATGAGCCTATTGCAAATTCTCTCATTAGAGCCAATTACGAAAGCTCCGAATCCGGAATCATAAGCTTCTCAACTGGAGCAGGATTAATTGCATTAAAAACTGAGGGCAAAACTAGTGGAATCATAAAATTTGCAACAAGTCAAAAGGTAGGAGGCAAAGGACGTTTGAAGGCGTGGATAAATGACGAACAAGTTGGTGAAATTATCGAATTTGAAAATCAAAAATCACAAACAGTTAATACTTCAAAATTTTTTAGCTCTAGTGATAAACAAGCAAAAGAAACCTTCGATTTAAGTAAAGATTTTACGACCTACGTCAGATTTAAAACAAAAGGAAATGGGACATTGTTTTCTAAATCTGTACCTGACAAAAAATGGATAGAAAATGGAAAAGTTTTATATATCGACGATGGTAGATTGATCTACGACATTGGCTGGAAAGGCCAGATTAGTGGAGGCAAAAAGGTTAATGATAATCAGTGGCACGAGGCTTTATTGGTTACCAGATCGGGAAATGTTAAACTCTTCTTGGATGGTAAGCTCATTCAATCAAAAAAAGATTTTGCCGCAAAAATAGCTGCTGGATCAATTTTTCAGATAGGCAAGTGTTCTGTTGATTTTGGTGGTAACTTCGAAGGAGATATCAGCAATGTTAGACATTGGAAAAGGGCACTTAATGACAAAGAATCACTATTGGCTGTATCTAACAGAATAGATGAAACTAATACGCCAGATTTTAATTGGAAACCAATCAGTGAAAGCAACGATCCAGCAAATAATCAGACTCAATCAACTGTAATTGATGGCTTCGTAGCAAACATCGCGAAAATAAACGTTAATAATGAGAATATAAAAATTTCAAATGTCGAGATTTCAAATTTAGGAGATGCCGATCATTTCCAAATTGTGAAATCTTGGGACCATAACAGTTTGGATAGAGGTGCGAGAATCTATAATGGATTGTGCATTACTTGTCATGGCACTGATAAAGTTGAAGGCACTCTTCCTACGGCTCTTCGTTTTCATGAAGGCCAATTTAAAAATGGTAAAGATCCTTTATCTATGTACTCAACTCTTACCAAAGGTTACAACCAAATGGTTGCTCAGACGTGGATGACTCCACAACAGAAATGGGATGTAATTCACTATATAAGGGAAACTTTTATTAAAGATCAAAACCCATCACAATTCGTTGAGATCGATAATAAATACATCAAATCTTTACCGCGAGGCATCGACCTAGGGCCTCAAAGCCCAAGTATTTTTGGATCAGAAGACCCTAAATGGAAAAAAATGAATTATGGCCCTGTACAATTTTGGACCATTCAAGTGGCTCCAGGAAATATTGCCTATAAAGGAATAGCGGTTAGGCTTGATGAAGGCCCTGGAGGTGTATCTAAAGGCAATAAATGGATTTTATACGATCATGATACAATGAGGGTGGCTGCAGCTTGGACCGGTGAGGGGTATATTGATTGGCGAGGCATAGCTTTCGACCAATCACACGGTAGCCATGCTTCGTTAGTTGGAGAGAAGGTTTTTGCGAATCCAGTAGGCCCAGGAATTGCAAACCCTAAAAACGGAAGTTTTAAGGATCCAAGGTTTCTTGGAAGAGATGGCAAGCCTTATGGCCCTTTACCAAGAGAATGGACACATTACAAAGGAACTTATTTACACGGAGGAAGAGCGATTATTAAATATACAATTGGAGATACTTTGGTACATGAACTTCCAGGCTATGAGAATTTAGGTAACAACATCATAATAACTAGAACGATTGAAGTTAACTCTTCAAAAAAACCTCTTAAATTCAGAATAGCCCCATTAAATGCATCAGTAGCTGTTAAGGGTAATGAGAACGTTAAATTATTAAAAGCCGATGATGGGTTTTACAAAATCGAAATTCCACCCACTAATGACAAGTTAAACATCAAAGTTCTCATTTCATCCATAGATCAAATTCAACTTGATAAGCATATTATAAATAGTGGAAACCCTATAACCCTTGACCCTTTAATCCAGGGAAGCGTTAAAAGGTGGCCAAAAATCGTCACAACTGAAGGAAAAAATGGAGGAGCTGAATCTGCGTTTGAGGTTGACGAAATTTCATTGCCTTTGGAGAACCCCTGGAATTCATGGATGAGGCTTGGTGGATTTGACTTTTTCCCTGATGGTGAAAGAGCAGCGGTGGCCACATGGCTTGGCGATGTTTTTATCGTTGATGGAATAAAAGGTGAATTCAAAAAACATCGCTGGCAAAGAATTGCAACGGGATTATTCCAGCCACTTGGGGTGAAAATCGTAAATAATTCGATCTATGTAACATGTAGAGATCAATTAGCCAAATTACATGATTTGAATGGTGACAATGAAATCGACTATGTTGAAAGTTATAATAATGATCATCAAGTAACAGAACATTTCCATGAATTCGCGATGGGGCTTCAAACTGATGAGAAAGGAAACTTCTATTACGCAAAATCAGCAAGACATGCAAAAACTGCTCTAGTCCCCCATCATGGAACTTTGATAAAAGTCAGCTCAGATGGTAAACAGTCTGAGATCATCGCTAATGGTTTCAGAGCTGCCAATGGGGTATGTCTGAATCCTGATGGAACCTTCATCGTAACTGATCAAGAGGGGCACTGGAATCCTAAGAATAGAATCAATTATGTGAAAAAGGGTGGTTTTTATGGAAATATGTTCGGATATCATGATGTAACAGATAATAGTGACAGTGCAATGGAACAGCCTCTCTGTTGGATTACGAATAGCTTTGATCGTAGTCCTGGAGAACTCATGTGGGTGCCAGATAATGCAAAATGGGGGGCTCTTAATGGCAAATTACTAAACTTAAGTTATGGAACTGGTAAAATTTTCTTAGTCCCTCATGAGAAGATAAATAATCAGGCCCAAGGAGGAATGATCTCACTGGGGTTAGACTTCCCTACGGGAATAATGAGAGGAAGATTTCATCCAGAAAATGGACAACTATATGCAACTGGAATGTTTGCTTGGGCAGGAAGTAAAAGAGGAGATGGTGGACTATATAGAATTCGTCATACTGGAGTTACTCCAAAATTACCAATCTCTCTTAAGGCAACAAAAAATGGAATAGAAATGAAGTTCACAAGCCCATTAGAAAAAAATCAATCTGCAAACACCAAGTCATACCAAATTAAAGTTTGGGATCTTAAAAGAACACGAAATTATGGATCTAGGCATTACAACGAACGCCTATTAGAAATTAATAAAGTGGTTCTTTCAGAAGACAACACAATGGTGAGATTAATAATACCTGAACTAAAACCAACTTGGGGAATGTCAATAAAATACAAACTTAAAACCGATAATGGTGAAGAATTTCAGGGAGAGATAAACAACTCAATCCACAAAATGCCTCAGACTTAGAGTCTAGGTCTGGAATTTATTGAATCAATTATTGGTGATTATCTGGGATACTTCTCTACCGCTTTTTTTAATTTCAGCCGAGCATTATTTAGGGCACCCGTATTAATATCATTGATTGCACTCGTTACCTCGGCATCCGCTTCATTAGATAATTGCTGACGCCTCACCACTTCACGCTCAGCAGCGGCGAGCACTTCAGAATACTTTTTTTGATTCATACCAACCTTAGTTGTTCCCTTTGGCTGAACTATAAATGAACCATCCTGTGGTTGAGGGCTAGGCTTTTGATTTTGACGAGGAACAGGATCCGCTTCAAACCCTGGTGTAATAGGAGCTTCTTTAGTCGAATTACAAGCGTTAAAAGTAATACAAATAAATGTTAACAGAATAATCTTGAGTGCTTTCATTTCTATAAATGGTTATAATTTTAAAGTGTAACCTGATCTCGTTAACCAGTCATTAAGAAGAATGGGCCATTTTTTATTTCCTTCACGGCCAAGTCCTACGCCGTGTCTTCCTTTGTGGAACAGATGAAATTCACATGGAACCTTAAATTTTCTTAAAGAAGAAACAAACAACAATGCATTTTCGGCAGGAACTGCTTGATCCTCATAAGTATGAAATATGAATGTAGGCGGTGTCTTATCATCAACTTGTGTTTCTAGAGACATTTCAGATACCAATTTTGAATCTGGATTTTCTCCTAGCAGATTTCTTTTAGACCCTTCGTGGGTAACCCCTTTTTTCATAGATAATACAGGATAAGCAAGTATAAGAAAATCCGGCCTATTAATGGGGGCAGTGAACTGAGTAGCTGCAGTTGCGGCCAAATGACCTCCTGCGGAAAACCCCATAATCCCAATCTTAGAAGAATTAACATGATATAATTTTGCGTTCTTTCGAACATAACTTACTGACTCAAGCACATCAGTTCTAGGAAGAGGATGACGGTGGGGTGCCACTCTATATTTGAGAACAAATGCAGCAATACCCCTAGCGGCAAACCATTCACCAACTTCATTACCTTCATAAGTCATAACGCATGTACCGTAACCACCACCAGGACAAATAATCACTGCGGATGCCTTCTCAAGTGTTTTCTTCGGAAGATGAATTGTTAAAGTAACAGCCTCTGCACCTAATCCGGCATTTTTCCCATGCCACATTTTTATTGTCTCTGAAAAAAGATTTGGCGTTAAAATGAATAGTGCAATTAATGAATATAGTATTTTTTTCATTATTTTTTAAGAAGATTTTTGACTAACGAATTCAATTCTTGAGGCTTATATGGCTTTGGTAAAACAGCATTAAATCCATAAGACTCTGGATCTGACATTACTGGGTCATCTGAATACCCACTGGAAACAATGGCAACAACATTAGGGTCTACTCGACGTATTTCTTCAATCGCCTCTACACCCCCCATACCGTTAGGAATAGATAAATCCATTATAATCAAATCGTAAGGCTTGCCTGATTTAAACCTACTTACGTAAGCAGAAACAGTTTCGCTTCCCTCTTCGGTTTCAGAGACTGAGTATCCTTCTTTCTTCAAATTCGCAACTAGCAACTGCCTAATCAAAACATCATCCTCTAAAATAAGAATATCAGGTGTACTCAAAATTTGGCTGTCATTGATTCTTGTATCATCAATTTCTTTGGTAGATACCAACGCAGGAAATACAACATAAACCGAAGTTCCAACACCTAGCTCAGAGTGAATTCCTATACTTCCTTGGTGAGCCTCAACTATAGAGGAACAAACCGTCAGGCCTATTCCAGTGGCATTTGCGCTACTTTTTGATGTATAAAAGGGCTCAAATATTTTTTGGCTCTCATTTGCAGAAATTCCAGGACCATCATCTGAAATTTCAATTAGTACATAATTGAATGAAGGATCAAAGTCTAACGATGATGGCAGTAATTGAGAATAATCAGAATCCTGGCCATAATTTCTAATCTTTACAGATATTTTTCCACCCTCCGTTAATGCTTCCTGAGAATTTTTTATCAAATTTTCAAAAACGCGCCTAATTTGTCCAGGGTCCGCCTCAATTTTCCATAATTCATCAGGCAAATCACATTCAAAATGGATACGATCATTACTCTCAATATCTTTGATTAGTTCAGAGACAATTTTGCTTAGGTCCACATTCTGTTTAATAGGCACACCACCCTTGGCAAAAGTTAAGAGTTGTTGAATTCTATTTTGAGCTCTAATCGTCCCAGTTAAAGCATTTTCCACTTCACCGAACCCATCAATTCCTTTTGGTAATTTGACGTTTGCTAGTGACAGGTTACCCAAAATGACAGTTAATAAATTATTAAAATCGTGAGCAAATCCCCTAGCCATTAGACCAAGGCTTTCTAATCTTTCTGCCCTTAACTCATTAGCAGATTCTTCAATTCTTATTGTAACATCTGTCAACTGTATTAGCATTCCTTCCCCATAAGGGTGTCCACTCATTTCGTACCAACGGTTTTCGATGTCATAAAAAAAATCAAACCTAAACTCTTTGCGGTTAGACATTGATAGTTCTGCATTAGCTATACATTCTTCAGACAACGGCGGAGAAAATAATTCCAATAAATTGAAAGCGACTAAATGATCATTCTTAATATCGAAAAAATTAATTGCGGAGTTATTTGCAAAAGTTACTCCCCAATTCTGATTCACTAATAGAAGAGGATTAGCAAGACCATCAATAATTTTCTTAATTGGAGCAACGCTTTCATCATGTTGACTTTCTGAAAAATAATCAGTTCCAGTAAATTCTCTAAAGACAACGACTATTCCCACCAAAGATCCATCTTGATCCTTCAGAGGAGCCGCACTATTTTGGATAGATAGCTCTTCACCTTGTTTGTTTGAAAGGAAAAAATTCTGTACCGAATGGTTCGTCTCCTGACTATTAAACTCGATAGATATTTCTTTTCCTGATATATTATTTACTGAAAAAACATCCTGAAGAGCCATTCTCTTAGCCTCACTAAGCTTCCATCCAGTTAGACTCTCTGCTGCAGGATTCATGTAGGTCACATTACCAACAATGTCAGTGGAAATTAGACCATCAGACATAGATTTGAGTGCATTCAGGAATTCCTTTTGGCCTTTAACTTTTACATCCCTACTTTCCATATTCGTAAGGGCATATTCAACAGCATTTCTTAGATCAGTACCGATGAAGGGTTTGAGAAGGTAATTGTTAGAAGTTAAAAGATTTGCCTTAATGAGTGAACTTTTTTCAGAGTTTGGGGCCAAATATAATATTGGCTTATTGTGACCAGATCGAATTTGACGTGCCAAGACTAACGATCGATTTAATCCTGATTCAGTAATATTCATTATTATTAATTCAGGATTACGATTCTTGATATCATCAAGCGCCTCATATTCACTTCTTGCCACTACTGTCGAACCAATACCTAAATTTATTAACGAATGCGTTACAGATTCAATATCCTCGCCGTCATGATCAATTAAAAGAATTCGTGAATGTTTCATTAATGATGAAATGAAAATTAAATAAATTAACCAAAACTAAATTCAATTGAAACCTCGTTTACTAGATCAAAATTTAATTCAAGTGAACCATTTACCTTTTCAATCATAGATCCTATAAACTTTAATTGATCACCAAAAAAATTATCCGAAAAAGTTCCTGATGATTCAATATCACCATCATGTATTATCGATATTTCACCTAATTGATTTTCATCATCAATTGAAATCGACAAATCAATAATTGGATCATCTTTATCCTGATGGAAAGTCTGAAATATATTCTTTATTACACCGCTTATAATAAGGCCTAAAGGCATCGAATTCACTAACGGAATCATAATGTATGAGGAGTCAACTTTTTGCTTTCTTGATTCTACTTCATTGTCTCCATACCGATAAAAATATAAATGAACCTCAGGATTTGAATCAATAGGTGATATTTGGATTAAGCTTTTTAGAAGGTGGGAACAATAATCTCCAAACCTAACGTATTGTTTGCCAGATGATTCTTCCAAGAATGATTCCAGAAGCTTGATAGCATAAATACGAGACTCTATGACATCTGTAGACTTCTTACA
>MDTE01080710.1_pt1 | contig 14852 bp, 15 predicted proteins | sample 811231 | NCBI WGS metagenome assembly MDTE01 (sample SAMN05326651, study PRJNA326480) | marine metagenome | isolation source: seawater | place: Indian Ocean: Red Sea | collected 2010 | reverse complement strand
GGCATGAACGTAAACGTGACGCCGTGTTCCACGGCGTCATCCGCATCCATGTTGAGCAGTCCGGCGTTGGTCAGCACGTTCGCGATGCGACGCTGCATCGACAGATGCAGGTCGGCATACGAACTGCCGGGCGCAATTTCGTCGATGATGCCCTGCTGCTCCGTCTTCATCGCATCGATGAGCGCCGCAAAGGGTCCGTCGCCACGGGTGTAGGTGCGGGTCACGTCGGCGGCGTACCCCTGGCAGGTGGCCCCTGCGTCAATCAGGAGTGTCCGGAGTTCGTCGGCCTGCAGGCGGGCGACGTCGTAATGCTGGTAGTGGAGCACGGCCGCATGCTCATTGAGTGCAACGATCGAGCCGTAGGGCGTCTCATGTTCGCGATGCGCGGTGGCGGCCAAATAGCTTGCCTGGATTTCGAACTCTGACGCACCCGCTTCGAAGGCGTCTTTTGCCGCGATGTGCCCGGCCGCTGCCACTCTGTTGGCCTCACGCATGCAGCCGAGTTCGTAGCGTGTCTTGTACGCCCGGTCGTAGTGGAGCGCGGCGAGCAGTGACTCGGGGTTCTGTCTGCGTAGTCCCCAGGCAGCGGCAGCGTCCGGGTGTTCCCCGATGTATGCGAGCTTTGAGGCATCGCCGAGCAGATTCGAGATGGCGTCCAGCGAGCGGACAACTTCGATGTCGAACTCCCCGGTCCAGAACCCACTGGGGTCCTCCGGAGGCTGGTACCAGTAGTCATCCGGCTGGTGGAAGAGGAGTTGTGGCCGTTGTCCCGGGCGGATCACGAGCAGACAATCTTCAGTGTGGGGGCCTGGAATCCAGTTCTTGTAGTGGGGGTTGGGTATGAACGGGTAGTGACGATCGTCCAGGAAAGCCACGTGCCCGGATCCGGAGTGGATCACGGCTCCATCGGCAATGCCGTCCAGTGCGCGGGCAAAGCGCTCGCTGAGGGTCGCCACATGGGCCGCATATTCGGTATCGATGGTGTTTACGGTCATAGCGCTCGTGTGTTGAATTCAGTTCGGTCCTGTTGATACACGGCCCTGTCGAGTGAAGGCCGCGGCGACGTCGGGTCAGTGATCGACAGGGACGCAGTCCGGGCCGCAGCAGCCAATGCCATTCAGGCCATTGATGCGCGGATCGGTCAACCGATGACGCCGCGTCCGCATGTTCAGTACAAACGTCGGGCGCCGCGAGGGCGGATGTTAAACCGCTTGTCGTGCCAGCGGTATTGTCTGGGCGCCGTGAGAACCGCGCGTTCCAACGCCGCCGTGCACACGTCCAGGATCGCGGCATCATCGTCGGGCAGCGTGATCAGTTCCGCGTTTGCGCGAAAGCGCTCGCCGTCCGGCTCCGACCACGCCAGTACCACGTGGCATTTGGTCTCGCTGATCAGTCGGCGTAGCCCGCTCGCCATCAGTGCGGGCTCGCCGAAGAAGCTGACGAACGTCCCGTCGCTCAGACGCGGCTGCTGCTCCGGACAGATGATGACGTGTTCCCCGGCCCTGAGCGCGGCTGCCGCTTCGTCGAATCCGTGACGCGTGTACTGCAGCAGACGTACGCCGCTCGCGGCCCGTTGTGCACGGATCAGCGCGTCGATGTTTGGTCGCGGGAAGGGCTGGTAGATCTCGCTTGAGGGTGCGTGTTCTGCCATCGCCCGGATCACCAGTTCGCGTTGTCCAAGACGGGGTGCGAGGAGGAGGACTCCCCCCGGTCCGGGGACGACCCCGGAGACGGCCTGGACGACTGCCTCTGCGCCGGCTGAGCGAAGTTCGCTCGGGTTGGCCCCCCATACCCACAGGGTGTCCGCGATGCCGAGGCCGGTTGAAGTCCAGCTGTTGCGTGCGATCGTCTCCCAGTCAGGCCTGATCGCGGCGAGGCACAGATGGGTGTTGGCGAGGCTTTGCCGCCGGAAGCGTGTACCGAGCAGCCACATGCCAACGGCGATTGTGCGGGCGAGGCCGCGCGTCAGCGGACGTGGGCTGAGGCCCGCGAGCGATGCGCCCATGCGTGCGAGCACGCCGCGCGCCGCGCTGAACGGCACTGTCGGTGTCGGGTAGAAGGCGGCTTCTCCCGGGGGGCGCGTACGAAAGCGCTTGTAGCTCCAGACGTACTGCACGGGGCAACTCCGCACGGCGCTCTCGATTGCCCGGTTGAGCCCTGCCGCGGTCTGCTCCCCCCGGTCGACGGCGAGGAAGTGCACCGCGTAGCGATCATCCGCCTGCCGCTCGCACCACGCTACGAAAACCTCCGCGCCGGTCTTCCGCGCCAGTGCGGGAGCGAGTGTGCCGGTCCAGCTCGGCACGCCGAAGAACGGCGCAAAGACCCCGTCATGCACAGGTGGTTCCTGGTCGGCCATCGTGCCGATGCAGCCGCCGGCACGGAGCGCTTCGAGCTGCGCGCGAACGCCGGTGCGGCCGGCAGTGACAAACCGGGTTCCGGTGCGGTTTCGCCGGTTCTGAACGAAGCGATCAAGCCAGCGTTTGCGTGCCGGTTGGTACATGTGGGTGAGTCCGTAGCGGGTCCCCAGATAATGGTTGAGCAGTTCCCAGTTGCCGAGATGCGGGAGCAGGAAGATGATGGGTCTTCGGGCCTGTCTGGCAGCATCGACCTCCGCTTTCCCGAACACGACGCGAATCTGCGTGAGTGCCGCCTGTGGTTCGCGGAGCCAGGCCGACGCCGTATCGAACATGAGCAGGATCGAGTGTCCGATGACCGCGCGGGTCAAGGCCGAACACTCCGCCGGGCTCAGGTCGGGGTAACACTGCGCCAGGTTGCGGCGTGTGGTCTGGGCGCTGCGGAGTCCGAGACGTTCGGCGAGCGTCGCTGCGCTCCCCGCGACGGCTAGCCGGAGCAGGGGAGGACAGAGGTCCAGCAGGACGATCAGCGCGTGCAGGAGGGTGTTCAGATGTGTCGACTCCGGGGAAGCGCCGCTGACCCGCGGCACGGCGCGGTACGACTCCTTTCAGCCACGGAGCAACTCCAGCGCGCGGGCGGCCGTATCGTCGTCACGCAGGAACCCGATGCATTCGATGAACTCGACCGGCGCTCCCTGCATCCGCAGTTCCTCGAGCAGCGTCCCGAGCAGTGACTGCCGGTGGAACGCCTCCTGGCTTAGAATGGTCACCAACTGCCGGCGCGTTTCCGGTGTCTCGCGGGCGACTGCCATCAGTTGCATGAACATTTCCTCGCGGTTCATCTGCCTCCCCCCGATGGCGTGCGGCTGGTCCCGTTCGCCAGGCTTCCCTAACGAATCGGGACCCGCTGTGAAGCCGGTGTTGAGCCTCCCCGAGCTTAACCAGCCGAGTCCCGGGAGTCGTGTGGTGCTGCCCAGATACACGTGATATATATAGCGCCCGCTCGACCGCACCGGTTGGGTGGGACGAGGTGATGCAAAGCGCACGGAAGAGCAAAAGAAACATAAGAACCCCCCGTCGCAACACGCGTTATTCAACCCGAAATCCCAGCGATGGGATGCCATCAGCGACAATTCTCAGGAGGATCGATGGTAGCAGTCAATTATCAGGCGCCGACCAGCGTGGAGGACGCGGTCAGGATCCTGGCGGGCGCCGAGGGCCCTGCGTCGGTTCTCTCCGGCGGGACCGATCTCATCATTCAGATGCAGAACATGGTGGGAGAATCCCGACTGGTCGTCGATGCGAAGAACATCCCCGGCATGACCAGCGCAGAACTGACCGACGAAGGACTCAGCCTTGGACCATCCATGTGCTGCGCCGAGCTCCACGAACAGGAAGACATCAAAGCGGTGTATCCCGGTCTCGTGGAAGCGGCCTATCTGATCGGTTCCACGCAGGTCCAGGGGCGTGCGAGCGTGGGGGGCAACCTGTGCAACTCGTCGCCCGCTGCAGACACCATCCCGGCCCTCATCGCCAACGCTGCCCAATGTGTGATCGCGGGCCCCAACGGGGAACGCACGGTTGCCGTCGAGGACTTCGTGACCGGCGTTGGCCGTAACTGCATGGAGAAGGGCGAGATGCTGGTGCGACTCAACGTGCCGCGCCCGGCGGCACACACGGGAGACGCCTACCTGCGGTTTATTCCCCGCACGGAGATGGACATCGCCGTAGCGGGTGCGGGAGTCAGTGTGACGCTCGACGGCGATGGTACGTGTACCGCGGCACGCGTGGGCATTGGTGCAGTGGCACCGACCGCGCTGCTGGTCCCGGCGGCAGCGGATGCGCTGATCGGCACCAAGCTCGACGCTGCTGCCCTCGACGCTGCCGCGGCGGCCTCGACGGCTGCATCCTCACCGATCACCGATCGCAGGGGCACCGTCGAGTTCCGGAAACACGTCGTTGGCGTGCTGACAAAACGTGCCGCAAGTATTGCGGCAGATCGCGCAAGAGAGAGGTAGCCGACCATGGCCAAAACCCACGTTTCCACAACAATCAATGGGGAGCCGGTCGAATACCTGTGCGAACCGAACCAGACGATGCTGGACGTTCTCCGGAACGATCTGGGCATGACCGGCACCAAAGAAGGTTGCGGGTCCGGTGACTGCGGCGCGTGTTCGATCACCGTCAACGGGCGACTGGTCTGTTCCTGTCTCGTCCTAGGTGTTGAGGCCGAGGGCAAGGCGATCGGTACCATCGAGGGCGTCGGGTCCGCCGACTCGCTGCACGTGATCCAGGAGAAATTCCTCGAGCACGCGGCGCTGCAGTGCGGCATTTGTACGCCGGGTCTCATCGTGTCCACCGAGGCGCTCCTGAAGGAGAACCCCAATCCCACGGAGGAGGAGGCGCGGTACTACCTTGCCGGTAACCTCTGTCGGTGCACGGGCTACGACAAGATCATCAAGGCCGTGATGGATTCAGCAGCAACCATGAGAGGAGAATCAGCATGAGCGAAGCTCGCGATTTCAAGCAGGTCGGTCGGCGTATGATCCGGCCGGACGGGTTCGACAAGGTCACGGGGCGCGCGAACTACGCCGCTGACCTCGCCTTGCCAGGCATGATCTGGGGCAAGATTCTGCGCAGCCCGCACGCTCACGCGAAGATCGTCTCGATCGACACATCCGCCGCTGAGGCGATGGACGGTGTGTTTGCGGTGTGTACGTCCGAGGACCTCCCCGCCATCACCGATCCGGATCTTGCCGGCTCGTATGAGACGGCCTGCAATCTGCTCGCGCACAAGAAGGTGCTCTACCACGGCCACGCGGTCGCCGCGATTGCAGCGAAGACTGAGGCAATTGCTGAAGAAGCGCTTCTGAAGATCAATGTCGAGTACGAAGTCCTCACGCCCGTCATGGACGTCAACGACGCCATGGAAGCGGGTGCGCCGCTTCTGCACGAAGACATGTACACGAGCGGATTGCCCGAAAAACCCTCCGACCCGTCGAACGTGGCGAACCGGATGGAACTGAAGAAAGGCGACGTGGAGCAGGGCTTCGCGGAAGCCGACGAGATTGTGGAACGCGAGTACTACTCGCCGACCGTGCACCAGGGTTACATCGAGCCGCACGCATGTACGGTGCGCTGGGACGAAGACGGCCAGTCGCTCATCTGGTGCTCGACTCAGGGCCACTTCGGTGTCCGTGGGATCACGGCCGGTGTGCTTGGCACGCCGCTGTCCAGGATCAAGGTGGTCGCGGCAGAGATTGGCGGCGGCTTCGGCGGCAAGACGGTGGTCTACCTCGAACCGGTCGCGCTGGTGCTGTCCAGGAAGGCAGGTCGCCCCGTCAAGATGGTCATGACCCGTGAAGAGGTGTTCCGAGCCTCCGGTCCGGGTTCAGCCGCCCGCAACTGGGTGAAGATTGGTGCCAAGAAGGACGGCACCATTACCGCAATGCAGGCGCGTCTGCGGTTCGAAGCGGGGGCATTCAAAGGCTCCCCGATGGGACCAGGTTGCATGACGGTCTTCACGCCTTACGACGTCGAAAATGCGTTGGTTCAGGGCTACGACGTGGTCGTGAACAAGGCCAAGGTCGCAGCCTACCGTGCACCGGGCGCACCCCAGGCCGAATACGCCTGCGAAGCCGCACTGAACGAACTCGCTGCGAAGCTGGACCTCGATCCGATCGAGTTCCGGCAGAAGAATGCTGCGAAGGAAGGCACGGTTGCACTGTACGGACCGAAATTCGGCGCGATCGGGATGGAAGAGTGCCTGCGCGTTGCGAAGGAATCCGATCACTGGAATTCGCCGCTCGGCGAAAACCAGGGCAGGGGCCTCGCGTGCGGATTCTGGTTCAACATCGGTGGCACCTCGACGGTCATCATCAACATGAACACCGACGGCACGGCGAACCTCATCGAGGGCTCGCCCGACATTGGTGGTTCCCGCGCGTCGATGGCGCTGATGGCGGCGGAAGTGCTCGGGATCGAAGCCGAACGCATCAAGCCGATCATTGGTGACACCGAGGCGGTTGGTTTCAGCGCGACAACCGGCGGCAGCCGGACGACGTTCGCAACCGGCATGGCCACGATCGAGGCAGCCCGCGATGTCGTGGTGCAGGTGAAAGAGCGCTGCGCGTCCATCTGGAACGTGACTCCGGATCAGGTCGAGTACGAAGACGGCGTGGCCACCAATACGGCCGGCGACGACAAGATGACCCTCGCGGAAGTCTGTGCGCAGCAGGATCGCCTCGGCGGCGCGATTGCCGGCCGCGGCGCCGTGAATGCACGCGGTGCGGGCCCGAGCTTCGCGCTGCACATCTGCGATGTCGAAGTCGACAAAGAGACCGGTAAGGTCGACGTCAAGCGTTACACGGCCATTCAGGATGCGGGCAAGGCGGTGCATCCGAGCTACGTCGAAGGCCAGTTCCAGGGCGGTTCCGCCCAGGGCATTGGCTGGGCACTGAACGAGGAGTACGTCTACAACAAAGACGGCGTCATGGAGAATCCTGGCTTCCTGGACTATCGCGTGCCGCTCGCCTCCGATCTGCCCATGATCGAGACGCATATCGTGGAAGTTCCAAATCCGTTCCACCCCTTTGGAGTGCGCGGTATTGGCGAGACCAACATCGTGCCGCCGCTCGGTGCGGTCTCGACCGCGGTCAGCAATGCGATCGGCGTGTGGATGGACGAGCTGCCGCTGTCGCCGCCACGCGTCCTCAAAGCGGTCATGGACAACAGCTGAACCCTGATGGCTACGGTTGTCCTCTCCGGTGAGCTCGAGCGGCTAACCGGAGAACCGCGTGTGACGATCGAGGCGGGCACGTCCCAGGAGCTCGTCCGAAACCTGAGCAGCCGCTTCCCCGCGCTGAATGCAGGGGAACTGCAGGACATGGCGATCGCCATCGACGGTATGATCATTCAGGAACCGGCGTTCACGGAACCCGTTGGTCCCGACGCCGAGGTCCATTTCCTGCAGCGTATCGAAGGCGGCTGACCGTCGGCTCGTACCAGATGGCACGCGCACGTTGACCAGCGTTCGGCAAATGTCGTCTGAACAGGGGCGTGGGCGCACCGTGAGGCGGTTCGAGCTGATGGCTGACCGTCTTCGTGCGGAGGTGGTGGACCTCGGCGCACGTCTTGCGGCGTTGGAGTACAGGCTCGACTCAGGCGAGACCACCCCGATGATCATCGCCTTACCCGACGCGGCCAGCGTCGTGGGTGACCGTGGAGCAACCGGCGCGGTTTGCGGCCGATATGCCAACCGCATCCGCGGCGGATCGTTCGAACTTGACGGCGTGTCGCACGTCCTCGAGGTCAACGAGAACGGGAACACGCTTCACGGCGGCCCGCGCGGGTTCATGACGCGGACCTGGGAGGCCCGGGATGCCGGGGACCACGTGGAATTGCGGCTGCACAGCCAAGCGGGCGATCAGGGTTTCCCCGGCGCGCTCGATGTTCGTGTGACGTACGCGGTGGTCGGCGCGTCGCTCACCGTGTCCTACGAAGCGCGCACCGACGCGCCCACTGTCATCAACCTGACCAATCACGCGTACTTCACCCTGGGTTGCGCTCACCTCGGGAATGCGCTGATCGACGTTCAGGCGAGCACTTACCTGCCGGTTGACGACACGCAGTTGCCCGTGGGTCCCTGGAGTCCCGTTGCGGGGACACCCTTCGATCTGCGGGAACCCCAAACCCTGGACAGTCTTGTCGGCTCCGACGCGCCGCAGATCGTCCACGCAGGCGGTGTCGATCACTGTTTCGTCCTGCACGCGACGGATGGGGCAGCGGCGACCGTGCGCGTCCCGGGCGGTCCGGTACTCGAGGTGTTCACGACGGAGCCCGGGCTGCAGGTCTACACGGCAAATCACCTCTCACCTGTCGGGCAGGCCGTGTGCCTCGAAACGCAGCACTTGCCGGACAGTCCGAACAGACCGGACTACCCGTCAACGACCCTGCGTCCAGGCGAGGTATTCAGGTCCTCCACCACGTTCCGGTTCTCCGGGTGAGGCTCGCTCGGGTTTTGCCTGGACTGATGCTTGCCGGCTGCGGTCTGAGTGCCCTGGGCGGCTGGTTCTGGCTCGACAGATCGTGGGACGTCGACGTGCCGAGTGGGTTGTACCACGTGCTTACGCCGAAGCCCGTCAGCGCCACCATCGCGAATGAGACCGTGCCCGAGCGTGCGTCGACTGTGCGCTTCACGGGGAATCTGGCGAGTCCCAGACTGCGCGAGGCGAGCGGGCTGGCGCAGTCCAACCGCTACCCCGGGGTCTTCTGGGCGATCAACGATCGGGGCAGTCCGCCGGAAATGTTCGCCCTGGACGCGCGCGGCAGGCACCTGGGCGTCTGGCAATTGCCGGTGCCAAATTTCGACTTTGAAGAGCTCGCCGCGTTCGTCGAAGCGGGTGAACCGATGCTCCTCGTTGCCGATACGGGCGACAATCTGCGTTGGCGTCGGGTGCTGGCCCTCCATGTCATTCCGGAACCCGACCTCGATCGTGCTGAGACCGAACCTGTGCCGGTCCTGCGCACCATCCGCTACCGGTACCCCGACGGCTACCGGGATTGCGAGGCTGTCGCGGTTGCCGGCGACAGCATCTTTCTGATCAGCAAACGGGTCACCCCGGCGGAGGTGTTCCGATTGCCGCTTGCCGGCGGCGCGGGAGTACTGGTTGCGGAACCTGTGGCTGACCTCCGGTTCATTCCGCAGCCAACCAGCCTCGCCCGACGGGAAGATCCGGAATCGTGGCGGTTTCGATCGGCTCCCACTGCACTCGACATCCACGATGCTCACGCGATTGTGATGACGCCGACCGATGGCTACCTGTACCGGCGTTCGGCTGCGGAGACGTGGCCCGAAGCGTTCGGGCGCATACCCGAGCGGATCGTGCTCCCGTCTCAGACGGGCAGGGAAGCGGTTGCGTGGTTGCGGGAGTCACCGCTGACGTTCCTGATCGTCGCCGAGCGCTTTCCTACGCACTATGGTGTGGCGCTGTTCCGCGTCGAACTCGAGCCTATGCGTCCGGCCTTGCCTCAGTCCTCGGGGTAACCCGTCGGGTTGCGAGTCTGCCATTCATGCGCAGAACGACAGATGTCCTCGATGGTCTTCTCTGCCCGCCAGCCGAGTTCCGCTTCCGCAAGGCTCGGATCGGTGTAGCTGGTCGGGATGTCGCCGGCCCTTCGGGGCCCCACGCGGAACGGGATTTCCACGCCGGTTGCGCGCTCGTAGGCTCTGATCACCTCATAGACCGATTGCCCGCGGCCGGTACCGAGGTTGTAGGTGACGAGTCCGGGGTGTGTCGCCAGCTTTTCGAGCGCCGCGACGTGCCCCCTGGCGAGGTCCGTGACATGCAGGTAGTCGCGAATACAGGTGCCGTCCGGGGTCGGGTAATCGTCGCCGTTGACGGTGAGGATGTCCCTGCGACCCACGGCGACCTGTGTGACGTAGGGGAGCAGGTTGTTCGGGATGCCTGACGGGTCCTCGCCAATATCGCCGCTCGGATGCGCTCCGGCTGGGTTGAAGTACCGAAGCCGGGCAACGTTCATGTCGGGGTGCGCGCGCACGACGTCCTCGAGGATTCGTTCGAGGAAGAGTTTCGTACGCCCGTAGGGGTTCGACGCGTCATGAACAGCACACGTCTCGTCGATCGGGACCCGTTCCGGGTCACCGTAAACGGTGGCGGACGAACTGAAGACGAGATGCCGCACGCCCTGAGCGAGCATCGTCTCGACGAGATTCATCGTGCTGGTGAGGTTGATCCGGTAGTAGCGCAGTGGCTCGGCGACCGACTCGCCTACGGCCTTCAGACCGGCGAAGTGGACAACCGCGTCAAACGGTCCCGCCTCGAACGTTCGCTCGATTCCCCGCGTGTCGAGCAGGTCCTCTTCATGGAATGCCACCACGCCGTTTGCGAGGCGTCCGGCCCGCCTGACGGCGACCCTCGAGCCGTTCGCCAGATTGTCGACGACGGTGACATCGTGGCCGGCGTTCAGCAGTTCCGTCGCGGTATGTGAGCCGATATAACCAGCGCCGCCGGTGAGCAGGACGCGCATCAGGCCCGCAGGTCAATGTCGAGCAATGTCGACAGGTCGTCGAGCGCCTGGTCCTGATTCAGGACCTTGATCGTCGACATGCCGAGCGCACGGGCCGGCTTCAGATTGATCCCGAGATCGTCCAGGAAAACGGACTGGTCCGGTGTGACGCCGAGTGTCTTGCACGCCAGCTTGTAGAATTCGGGATTGGGTTTGCGGATCCCGACCACGCTCGACTCGATGACGGCGTCAAACCGGTCGAATACCTCGGAGATCTCTGCAGCGCGCTCCCGGTCCTTGGCCATCCCGGGACCCTCGCCCGCATCCCTGATGTTGTTGGTCAGACACGCTGTCTTGAACTCGGCGCGGATGCGGTCGAGGGCGTGCACCATGGCGGGGCGCAGTTCTCCCGACAGAAGATCCAGGACGTCCGCACCGCGGATCTCGTGCCCGAGCGCGCGTGACTCCGTTGCAAAGAGACCGTCGAACGTGTCTCTGCTGATCTCGCTGGCCTCGAGTTGCGCCCAGGCGTTGGTATCCGGGTTCGTCGAGTTGACGCCGCGAATGAAGTCTTTGGGCAGTCCGCGGGCTGCTTCGTAGCGGCTGAAGTTCTCGAACGGGCTGGTCGTGAAGACGCCACCGAAGTCCCAAAGTACGGCAGTGAACATGGATGATCGATCGTCGTTGGCTGTGATGAGGGTCGTCGATCATGACCGTGCAACTCCCCATGCGCAACTTCGGCGAGTGCGCTGTTTCAGTCGCCGAGATTGATCTCGAAGGTTGCCGAGTCGGGGCGTGCCAGGCCGCGTTGGGATCCGTCGATGGCTTCCAGCATGAGCTTTACGTTTTCTGATTCGCCGAAGTCTTCCCGGACCTGGCGGACCCCTTCTTCGAGTCTCATCTCGCGCATGAAGAGTGTACGGAAGACCTTCCGTACCTCGGAGATCTGCTCGGCGGTGTAACCCGCGCGGTCCATGCCCACCTTGTTGATGACGCGCATGTGGGCGGGAAATCCCTCCGCGATCGTAAACGGCAGGACATCCTGCACCACCCGCGCCATGCCCGCGATCATGGCGGCTCGACCGACATGACAGAACTGGTGGATCGCGGACATGGACCCGATGTTGGCGTGATCACCCAGCGTAACGTGGCCACCAACGCTTGCCGAATGGCTGATGATCACGTGATTGCCGACGTCGCAGTTGTGTGCGATGTGCGATTGCGCAAGCAGGGCACAGTCGTTGCCGACGACGGTCTTGCTGCCTTCTTCCGTACCAGCGTGGATGCTGACAAACTCACGGATCAGATTGCGATCGCCGATTTCGGTGTAGGTGATGGTGCCAGGTACGTACTTGAGATCTTGGGCGGCGAGGCCGAGGGTCACGAACGGAAAGACGTTGCACTCACGGCCGATGCTGGTATCTGCCCCAACGACGACGTGTGATTGCAGAACAGTATCATCACCAATCACGACGTTCGGTCCAATCGTGCAGAAAGGGCCGATCGTGCAGTTGGTGCCAACCGCCGCGCTCGGGTGGACGACTGCCTGGGTATCGATTTGGGTTGCCATGGTTCCTCGCCTGATCTTCGCCGGCTTCGAGAGACGCGCTCAGTTGTACGACCGCAGAAAGGTTCTGCGGTTCCGTACGAAGCCAGTTCGGCACTGACAGTGGCGAAGTTTTGCGCTTAACCCGCGTCGGTGCAACAACGTTCGTCCGTCGCCTAACGCTGTGCAAAAGGGGTGGCCGGGGCCGAAGGATGCGGTTTGTTTCACGCGGCGGCGGCGAGATATAATCCGCGGCGACTTCGAGCCGCGTGCTTGCCCCGCTATGCCCAATCCGGATGACTTGCCGGCCCAAGACCGGTCGCTCGTGAATCAACATGCCTTTTCGCGGGAGGAACTCATTGCCTGCGGGCGCGGAGAGCTGTTCGGGCCAGGTCGTGCCCACCTGCCGATCGACGAGATGCTGATGATCGACCGCATCACAGAAATCACTGAAGACGGCGGGAAAAACGGCAAGGGCAAGGTGATTGCCGAGATGGACATCGACCCGGACCTCTGGTTCTTCAAGTGTCACTTCGTCGATGATCCCGTGATGCCGGGATGCCTTGGCCTCGACGCGTTGTGGCAACTGGTTGGGTTCTTCCTTGCGTGGAAAGGCAACCACGGTCTCGGGCGTGCGCTTGGCTGTGGTCGGGTCACGTTTCGGGGTCAGGTCCTGAAAAATGCCAAACGTCTCACCTACGACATCGACATCGCGCGGCTGCGTGAAGGCCGTACTGTCATGGGGATCGCCGACGCTTCTGTGAGCGTTGACGGTCGTCAGATTTACACCGCACAGGATGTTAGAGTGGGGTTGTTCACGTCGCTGGACGACTTTTAGGGAACGGAACGCACATGACTTCCATCAAACGAGCCGTCATCACGGGGCTGGGCGTCGTGTCGCCGCTTGGGAACGATAAAGCCACCGTCACCGCATCGCTGCGCAACCAGAAGTCCGGCATCAGCTTTCAGGACAGCTACGTCGAGATGGGGCTTCGCAGCCACGTCGCCGGCAGCATCAACCTCGATATCGAAGCGCGGATTGACCGGAAGATCAGGCGCTTCATGGCGGACGCAGCCGCGTTTGGATATGTGGCGATGGCGGACGCAATCGAAGACGCCGGCCTCGAGGAGTCCGATGTCTCGAATGAACGCTGTGGCATTGTTGCCGGTTCGGGCGGCGCGTCCTCGCTGAACCTCACGGAGGCGGCGGACATTCTTCGCGAGAAAGGTCTGAAACGCGTTGGTCCCTACCGTGTTACGAGGACAATGGGCAGCACCGTCTCCGCATGCCTTGCGACGCCATTCTCGATCAAAGGCGTCAACTATTCGATCACATCAGCCTGCTCGACGAGCGCACACTGTATTGGTCATGCCCTCGAACTGATTCAACTTGGCAAACAGGACATCGTGTTCGCCGGGGGCGGTGAGGAAGAACACTGGACGATGACGTCGCTGTTCGACGCGATGGGCGCACTGTCGACGCAATACAACGACACGCCGGAGCGCGCTTCGCGCGCCTACGATGCGGACCGTGACGGATTCGTCATTGCTGGCGGGGGCGGTTTCGTCGTTGTCGAAGAGCTGTCCCATGCGCTCGCGCGGGGTGCAAAGATCTACGCTGAAATCGTGGGCTACGGCGCGACGTCAGACGGCCATGACATGGTCGCCCCGTCCGGTGAGGGCGGGCAGCGCGCAATGAAGCTTGCCCTGTCGACAGTCGACGGCAAGATCGACTACATCAACGCGCACGGCACGAGCACGCCGGCTGGCGACATCTCCGAACTCGATGCGATCAGTGCCGTGTTCGGCAGCGAGGTCCCGCGGATCAGCTCCACCAAGTCTCTGTCCGGGCACTCGCTGGGTTCGGCCGGGGTGCACGAGTCGATTTACACGCTGCTCATGCTGGAGAACGACTTCATTTGCGGCTCGGCGAACATCGAGAATATCGATCCGGGTGTGGGCGAGCGGCCCGTGGTGCGCGAGACCGTCGAGAACGCGGGCTTGAATACCGTGATGTCCAACAGCTTTGGCTTTGGCGGCACGAACGCCGTGCTGGCGTACCAGCGCTACAACGGCTGATGCCCGGGCAATCGGGCTCCCGGGCCTTCGGGGCGTGGCTGACTGCCTTTCAGACGACCGCCTGACGCGAGCTGTGGCTGCAACATCGAGGTGGTCACATCTTCACCGCGTGCGCTCGAACCCGGACCATCGACGCTGGATTCGCGTTGTACGGCATCGCAGCCGAGCATTGTCAGAAATTGAGCCTGATGATCCGAGCGCACCCCGTCTGCAATCACGCGCACGCCAAGTTCGTGCGCCATCGTGATGTTGCCTTTACAGAAGATTGATGCCCTGGGGTCTGTGTTCGCCGGGCATGCGATGTGCCATCTCGTGATCGATGCCGGATCGCCCCGCCAGTGGATCTACATCCGCCCGCGACCGTCCCATGAGGTGCAGGGGCGCGGCGACAATGCTGTCGATGTGGCGCAATTGTTCGAGTGCGTCTCCGGACTCGATGGTCACGGGTCCACTCCGCGTGGACGGGCGGTTGCTTTCCACGCCTTTGCACATTCGTTACGATGAAGTGGTCGATGTGGCGTGAACGATGAAACAGATTCTGCCCTGCATTCTTGTCGTCCTCCTTGCGGGGTGCCAGGCACTTGGCCCTGTTGCCGGTGAGCGGATGCTTGGTGAGTGGCGTACCGATCTGGCCGGACTGACGCTCGTGTCGGTGTTTGGGGCCGAATCGGTCACTATGAGCGGCCAGGAGCCCGTTCCGTACCACGTCGACGGCGCCGTTCTTCGCTTCGATACGCTCGGTGCACATACGTTCGAGATCGAGTTCACCGATCGCGACACCATGGTGCTGACCGATCAGGTAACGGGTACCAGTCAGGTCTATACACGCGTCGCAGACTGACGAG
>MDTE01020538.1_pt1 | contig 14852 bp, 10 predicted proteins | sample 811231 | NCBI WGS metagenome assembly MDTE01 (sample SAMN05326651, study PRJNA326480) | marine metagenome | isolation source: seawater | place: Indian Ocean: Red Sea | collected 2010 | reverse complement strand
TAAAGAAAATGAACCAGACATATATTCTGCAGTTAAAGAAGGAGCTTTACTAGAAAATATTTGTTTTGTAAAAGAAACAAATACAGTTGACTATTCTAATACTTCAATAACTGAAAATACTCGTGTTAGCTATCCCATTCATCATATCAAAAATATTGCAAGACCTTCAATAGGAAAGAATCCAAAAAATATTTTTTTCTTAACAGCTGATGCATTTGGAGTGTTACCACCAGTTTCAAAATTAAATCCAGGACAAGCTATGTATCATTTTATTTCTGGATATACAGCAAAAGTAGCAGGAACTGAAGCAGGTGTTACAGAACCTCAGGCAACTTTTTCTGCTTGCTTTGGAGCTCCATTTATGCCATTACACCCAACAAAATACGCTGAAATGCTTGGCGAGAAAATACAAGAGCAAAATGTTAATGTCTGGCTAATCAATACTGGCTGGTCAGGGGGATCATACGGTACAGGAAAACGGATTTCACTCAAATACACTAGAGCAATGATCACAGCAATTCTGAATGATGATTTAAGAGATATAGAATATGAAACTCACCCAATCTTTGGACTAAATATGCCTAAGATGTGTCCAAATGTTCCATCAAAACTTTTAAATCCTATCAATACGTGGGAAGACAAAGAAAAATATTCAAGAAAAGTTAAAGAACTAGCTCTTGCATTTAATAAAAATTTCGAACAATTTAAAGAAAATGCTAATTATGAAATTTTATCTGCAGCCCCTTTAACTTAAGTATCAAATTTAAAAGTAAATATAAATTTTTGATTAGTATTAAACAAATTATTAACTTTAATGCAGCTTTTTTACTTTAAGGAACCAAAAAAAGAAATAGAACTTTCATCAGAAGAAAGCAGTCACATTGTTAAGGTTCTTCGTAAAAAAGAAAATGATACTTTAAATTTTACAGATGGAATGGGAAATCTTTTTCAATCTGTTATCTTAAGTGCAGATCGAAAAAAATGTAAGATTAAAGTAATTGAAAAAATAAAACAACCTAAGCAACATAACGGATATTTACATATTGTTATTGCACCTACAAAAAATATATCAAGATTTGAATGGTTTCTTGAAAAATCAACAGAACTAGGAATTGATGAAATCACTCCTATTATTTGCTCAAAATCTGAAAGAAAGACGATCAATTACGAAAGATGCAATAAAATTATAATTTCAGCAATGAAACAATCAGTAAAGTTTCACTTACCTAAACTAAATCATTTAACAAATTTTAATGACATTATAAATATAAATTTTAATGCAACTAAATATATCGCACATTGTCAAAGCAAAAGAGAACTATTTGAAAAACAAAAATTTCATGAAAATACAATGATATTAATTGGTCCTGAGGGAGATTTTTCTGAAGATGAAATACAAAAAGCAATTGGTAAAAAATATAAATCTATAAGTTTAGGTAAAAGCAGGTTAAGAACTGAGACTGCGGCAGTTAAGGCTTCAGTAATAAATAGTATTCTAATAAAATGAAAAAAATATTTATAATTATTTTAATACCATTTTCTATCTTTAGTCAAAATACTTATGAAATTGCTATTTTAAAATATAATGGAGGGGGTGACTGGTACGCAAATCCAACATCGCTTCCTAACTTGATTGAATTTTGCAATAATAATATTAAAACTACAATTAATAATAAAGCTGCTACTGTAGAAGTGGGAAGTAAAGATATAATTAACTATCCATTTATACATATGACTGGACATGGAAATGTTATATTCTCAGATGCTGAGGCAGAAAATCTTCGTAATTATTTGTTAGGTGGAGGATTTCTACATATTGATGACAACTATGGGATGGATCAATTTATTCGAAGAGAATTAAAAAAAGTTTTTCCTAAAAACAATCTAGAAGAAATTAGTAACGATCACCCAATTTATCTAAAAGGAAAATTTATATTTAATAATGGAATGCCGAAAATTCACACACATGACTCAAAACCGGCAAAAGCATATGGTATCTCTGTAAATGGCAGACTTGTTTGCATATACACACACGAGACAGATCTTAGCGACGGATGGGAAGATCAAGATGTTCATAACAACACTAATGAAACTAGAATAAAAGCACTTAAAATGGGATGCAATATTATAGAATATGCTTTTTCAAATTAAAGCAAAGAATCTTCAATAGATAGATTTTGCAAAAAAATTACTGACTTCTGGATATCCTTGTATAACGCTCTATCATATTCAACAAAATCAACTTCATTTCTAAAAACACTAAGAATATCTTCAATAAAATCAGATGATTTAGCTCTTTTAAAGAACATAGCTTGTGAGGCATTAAACATCTCAATTGCTAAAACTCGTTCAGTATTATCAATAACTTTTAAAAGTTTTGTAGCGCAATTAGCACCCATGCTAACGTGATCTTCTTGACCATTTGAAGATACAATTGAATCAACTGAAGAAGGAGTACAAAGCTGCTTATTCTGACTTACAATACTAGCTGCAGTATACTGAGGAATCATAAAGCCAGAATTAATTCCAGGTTTTGCGACTAAAAATGGAGGCAAATCTCTTTTGCCAGAAATTAAATGAAAAACTCTTCTTTCAGAAATAGAAGCAAGCTCAGAAATTGCAATCGCTAAATAGTCCATAGCCATAGCTATTGGCTGACCATGAAAATTCCCTCCTGAAAGAATTTTATCTTCTTTTTCAAATACTGTTGGATTATCAGTAACTGAGTTTATCTCTATGGACAAAACCTCATATACATGCTGCAAAACATCTTTAGTTGCTCCATGAACTTGAGGAATACATCTAAAAGAATACGGATCTTGAACATCCATTTTTGGTAATTTTTGAATTTCACTTTCAAAAATAAAATCCCTAATATTTTTGGCTGTTTTTATTTGTCCCTTGTGCGGCCTAATGAATTGAAGTAGTTCATCAAAACATTCGCTTCTACAGTTAAATGCGTCTAATGAAATAGAAGCAATCATGTCTGATAAATATGATATTTTTTGACTTTTAATTATACTCCAGACTCCATAAGCTTGCATAAACTGCGTACCATTTAATAAAGCTAAACCTTCCTTAGATTTAAGCTCTATCTCATCCCATTTAAACTTTACTAGAATTTCTTTAGAATCATATTCAATATCTTTATATAACACTTTCCCCTCTCCTATTAAAGGTAAAAAAAGATGTGCTAATGGAGCTAAATCTCCACTAGCACCCAAACTTCCTTGGGAATACACAATAGGAAGGATATTATTATTGAACATTAAAATTAATCGATCAATAATTTTCAACTGAACTGAAGAAAATCCAAGGCTCAAGGATTGGATTTTTAACAACAACATTAATTTAACTATTTGCGCAGGTACTTTTTCTCCAGTTCCACAAGCATGAGACAGGATGATATTTTTTTGCAACTTACTTAACTGATTATCATCAACTTTAACATTACATAATGAGCCAAAACCAGTATTTACTCCATAAATTGGCAAATCATTTTTTTTAAGCTTATCATCAAGATATTTTCTTGAACTCAAAACTTTTTTTCTCACCTTTTCATGTAAAACAATTTTTTTTTCTTCGACTAAAATAGATTTAATGTCGGATATAGATATGTTTGACTTTCCAATTATAAAATCACTCATTATCTTGAATTTTTTTTATGAGTTCTAAAATATTCATTTGAGATTGATTTCCACTTGACATTTCTTTGACTGTTAAAATTTCTGATTTTATTTCATCCTCTCCAACAAACACAACATATTTAACAGATAAATTATTAGCATAACTCATCTGCTTTTTGATCTTCTCTACAGATGGATAAATTTCTGAGCGTATATTTTTATCTCTTAATTCTTTTAACAATGCTAAACAATAATTCAAAGAATCGTCACCAAAATTCATAAACATAACTTGAGTAAATGAGTTGTTTTGATTAGAAAAAAGATTTAACTCGTTCATAACAATGAAAATTCTATCCACTCCAAAAGAAATTCCAACTCCAGACATATTATTCAATCCAAAATTTGAAGTTAAATTGTCATATCTACCTCCACCTCCAATTGAACCAATTTTAACATTATTATTTTTCACTTCAAAAATACAACCGGTATAATAGCTTAAACCTCTAGCTAATTTCACATCAAATTTTAAGTTAGCTGAAGATAATTTTAAATTCTTAATTTTTGACATAACAAACTTCAGTTCCTTGAATCCTTCAGATCCTATTTCAGATCTATTAATAAGAGGCTCAATATCTTTTAATTTTTCAGCATTTAAAAACTTATCAAGAATTGAGATTGATTTAGCATTTAATCCAATTGAAATCAAATCATCTTTAGCCTTTTCAATTCCAATAGAATCAATTTTATCAAGAATTACAACTACTTCATTAAAAGAATCAGACGCATTCATTATTTCTAGAATTCCTGACAACAACTTTCTATTATTAATACAAATATCAACACCTCTTATACCAAGCTTGGTAAAAACCTCATCATAAATCTGAATAAGCTCTATCTCACATAACAGTGAATCAGTTCCTACAATATCAACGTCACACTGATAAAATTCTCTAAACCTTCCCCTTTGAGGACGATCTGCTCTCCAAACATTTTGCATTTGATATCTTTTAAATGGAAAAGTTAAATCATTCCTATTTTGAGAAACAAAGCGAGCAAACGGAACAGTAAGATCATATCTCAATGCCTTTTTTGATATTTTTTTAGATAAATCTTTCGAGTTTATTGAATCTTTAAAATCAATTTTTTTTAAAAAATCTCCAGAATTTAAAATTTTAAATATTAGACGATCTCCTTCATCACCATAGTTGCCAGTTAAACATGTTATATCTTCAATAGCAGGTGTTTGTATTTGCGAATAACCATAACACTCAAAAACAGATTGCACTGTTTGAAAGATAAAATTTCTTTTTCTCATAACCTCAATATTGAAATCACGAAACCCTTTTGGCAATAATGACTTTATTTTATTCATAACGTTTGCAAATATCGCAAATATAATGGATAAATTTTACTAGATTTGGTGCATTAATAATAATTATATTTTAACACCAAGTTGATAAAAAAATATTTTAATTTAATTAAGTTTAGTCATACAATTTTTGCTATGCCCTTTTCTATTATTGGTTTTTTTCTAGCCTTAGAAACAAATAGTATAGATATTCAATTATTAATTAAGGTAACATTATGTATGATCTTTGCAAGATCTTCTGCAATGGCTTTCAACAGATATCTTGATAGAGATATTGATAAAAAAAATAATAGGACATCCGAAGTTAGAGAGATTCCAAAAGGAACTATTAAAGCCAAAAACGCGCTAATATTTGTTTGGATTAACTCACTATTTTTCATATTAACTACATATTTTATTAATAAAATATGTTTTTATTTATCTCCTATTGCTCTAATAATAATTTTAGGTTACAGTTATACAAAAAGATATACATCTCTTTGTCATTTAATTCTAGGATTGGGACTGTCATTAGCTCCATTAGGATCATATTTAGCAGTATCAGGTGAGTTCAATCCTTTAGCATTAATTATATCTTTTGCTGTTTTATTCTGGGTAAGCGGGTTTGATATTATCTACTCTCTACAAGATGAAGAGTTTGACAAAACAGAAAAATTAAATTCTATACCTGTTCTTTTTGGTAGAAAAAAATCTCTTTATATCTCTATTATTTTTCATTGTATTTGTGTTATATTCTTATTAGCATTTGGATTTTATGGAAAGTTTAAATCTCTTTACTGGATTGGTCTATTATGTTTTACAACTCTATTATTTTATCAACATAAACTGATCAAACCAAATGATTTAAGTAAAATCAATCTAGCATTTTTCACTACAAATGGAATAGCATCAATTATTTTTGGTATTTTTTTTGTTCTTGAAATTTTATTATCATGAGAAATATTTATTTTTTTTTCTTCTTTCTTTTTATTCATTCTAACTCAATTAGTCAAAACTACTTTCAGCAGGAAGTTAACTATAATATTCATGCAAAGCTTGATGATAAAAATCATACAATTTCTGCAATGATGTATATTGATTATACAAATAACTCTACTAATGAATTAGATTATATATGGTTCCATCTTTGGCCAAATGCATACAAAAATAATTCAACTGCACTTGCTAAGCATGAATTAGAATCTAATAATACTGAAATATTTTATGCTGATGATAATGAAAGAGGTTTTATTGACAGTTTAGAATTTAAAGTAAATAGCAAGAAAGTAAGTTGGAAATATCATGATGATCATATTGATATCTGTAAGGTTTTTTTAAACAAACCAATTAAACCTGGAGAAACGATTCAAATTTCTACACCTTTTTATGTCAAAATTCCAAACGCTAAATTTTCAAGACTAGGACACATTGATCAATCATATATGATCACGCAATGGTATCCAAAGCCAGCTGTATATGATAACTACGGATGGCATCCAATGCCATACCTAAGTCAAGGAGAATTTTACTCTGAATTTGGAAGTTTTGATGTCAGTATTACTTTACCAAGCAACTATACAGTTGGAGCAACAGGAGATCTTAAGAATAAAGATGAAATCAATAGACTTAATAGCCTTGCTTACAAAACAGATACAACTACTAAATTTTCTTCTGATCTAAGCTTTCCTGAGTCATCACAAAAAATGAAAACTTTAAGGTACGTTCAAAATAACATTCATGATTTTGCATGGTTTGCTGATAAGAGATACCATGTTCTTAAAGGAGAAGTTCTATTACCTTACTCAAAAGATACAGTGACATTATGGACAATGTTTACTAATAATGAAGCTAACTTATGGAAAAACTCTATCGAATATATGCATGATGCAGTATATTATTATTCCCTTTGGAATGGGGACTACCCATATAATCACTGTAGTGCAGTTGATGGAACAATTGCTGCAGGTGGCGGAATGGAATACCCTAACATAACGGTTATAGGACAAATGGGAAATTCCTTTTTATTAGAACAAGTAATTATGCATGAAGTAGGACACAACTGGTTTTATGGAATTTTAGCAAGTAATGAAAGACAACATCCTTGGATGGATGAAGGAATGAACTCATTTCACGAGTTAAGATATATGAGAAAAAAATACCCAAAGTATAATACCGTAAATGAGATTTTACCTAAAGAAATTATTAAATTGTTTAATCTTAAAGATTATACTAACAAACAAATTACTTCTGAACTAATATATTTTTTAAATGCTACTACTGCAACAGATCAGCCAATTGAATTAACTTCTGAAAAATACACTAGTTTAAACTATGGAGGTATTGTATATTCTAAAACAGCAATTGCATTTGACTATTTAATGGCCTATCTTGGGGAAGAAATGATGAATAAGTGCATGAAAACATATTTCGAAACATGGAAATTTAAACACCCATATCCAAAAAACGTGAAAAATATTTTTGAAAGAGTTAGTGGTAAAGATTTATCATGGTTTTTTGACGACTTAATCAAAACGACAAAGAAAATAGATTATTCACTTGAAAAAATAAAAAAAGAAAACAATGAGATAATTGTTACAATTAGAAATAAAGGAGAGATAAATTCTCCAGTAATTGTGAGTGTAGTAAAAGAAGATAAAAATATTGCTCCAGTATGGATTGAAGGTTTTTCAGGTAAAAAAAATGTTAAATTTACTGATACTGAATTTGATAAGATTAAGATTGATTATAACGGTTTTATTCCTGAAATTAATAGGCATAATAATACAATAAGAAAGAAGGGAATATTTAAAAAAGTAGAACCTATCGACTTTCAATTTTTAGGCAGTTTATATGATGTGAATTCTACTCAAATATTTTATTCTCCTAAAATGAGTTACAATGTTTACAATAACATTTCTTTAGGATTCAGTTTATATAATCATTTTCTGCCAAAAAAAGGATTTTCATTTAAGATATCCCCAGAGTATAGCATAAAATCCAACTCACTTTTTGGTGAACTAGATTTGTCATATAAATTATACAGTCAAACAAAATTTTACAAATCATTAAAATATTCATTAAATACAACAAAAAACATGTATGATTATGAAAAAGAATATATAAGAATTTGTCCTTCAATACATATACAACTTTCTAAACCCAATTTAAGAAGTCCTAAAAACAACTTTATAAAAGCATCATTAATTCATATAAATAGAAAAGAAAAAAATACTAATTATATTAAAACAGAATACATACATTCAAACACTAAAGTGTTAAGCCCGCTTAATATTAATTTAAGTTTTGAATCATCAAATCAACACAAAAAAGTTAATTTAACATGTAACAAAACCTATTCTTTTAACAAAAAAAATAAAATCAACTTCAGAGGATTTGTTGGCTGGGTAAATACTAGTAACAAAATCTACAACTTAAGTATGAGTGCTTGGAATGGAAGCAATGATTATTTGCTAAGTGAAAATGTTTATAGCAGAGAAAATCAATCAAATGACAAAACACCTTTTTATCAGCAATTAATTATGAGAGAAGGAGGTCTCAAACATTTTACTGAATCAACTTTTAATTCTAATAAATTTCTTATTAGCAGTTATTTTGACTATAAGTTTCTATATGCAGAAATTGGAACTAACGGATCTAAAACAGCATATGGAAGCGGACTAAGAATTCCATTACTTTTAGATGTATCAGGAATAAATTTAGGCTATGAATTTTTCCTTCCTATATATACAGAGTATGGTTTTGTAGATCCAAAAAATTATCTTAAAACATTAAGATTTAACATTAGTTTTAATTTGAACTCTCTAAATTTTAATTAAAGATCTTATCTGGATTAAGAATAGAATTAGGATCAAAAATTTTCTTAATATTTTTTTGGATTTCAATTGACTCTTTTGAAAGAGCAATTTCTAAATATCTTTTCTGAACATAACCTATACCGTGTTCACCGCTTATGGTACCACCTAAATTTCTAGTGAGCTTAAAAATCTCTTGAATAGCTAAAGGAAGCTTATTATTCCATTTATTATCACTCATCTCCCCTTTGATAATATTTACATGCAAATTTCCATCTCCAGCATGTCCATAGCAAACAGACTTAAAACCATATTGTTTGCCAATTTTCTTTACTCCTAACAGTAACTTTGGTAATTCAGCTCTAGGAACAACGGTATCTTCCTCTTTATATACTGAATTAGCCTTCACAGACTCGCTAACTTTTCTTCTCAAGTTCCAAAGTTGATCTTTCTGAACAGTACTATCAGCAATTAAAATTTCTCCACAGCTGTAACGATCTAAAACTTTAGATAGCTTTTCACATTCATCGTAAAGTAAATTTATATCATTACCATCAACCTCAATAAGTAGATGTGCTTCTACTTTATCATCAATTTGCATTTTAACATCTGAATGTTTTATAGTCCAATCAATAGCATCTCTTTCCATAAATTCTAATGCTGATGGAGTTATACCGTAAGTAAATACTGCAGAAACCGCCTTACAAGCTTCTTCTGATGAATAAAATGGAACTAGCATTGTAATGTCAAATTTAGGAAGAGGGATTAATCTAAAAACAATCTTAGTTATTACACCTAAAGTTCCTTCACTTCCTATCATTAAGTGAGTAAGACTATATCCAGTTGAATTTTTTAAAACATTCGCTCCTGTCCATACTATATCCCCATTAGCTAAAACAACTTGCAAATTTAAAACATAGTCTCTTGTAACTCCATATTTTAATGCCTTTGGACCACCAGAATTATGAGCTACATTACCTCCTAAAAAACAACTTCCTTTACTTGCTGGATCAGGAGGATAAAAAAGATTTTTCTTTTCAACAGCCTCTCTAAACACTTGATTAATTACTCCTGGCTCAACTGTAGCCTGTAAATTTCTTTCATCAATCGAAATAATGTTATTTAATCTTTCCATACTCAAAGACACGCCCCCCTTCAAAGGCAAAGATCCTCCACTAAGTCCAGTTCTAGCACCGCAAACTGTAACAGGAATCAAATTAGTATTACAATAGTTAAGAATTTTTGAAATACAATGTTCAGAATCAGGCTTTATAACTACTTCTGGATAAAAACATAAATCTTCAGTTTCATCATAGCTATAATCAAATAGTTTATCCTTTGCTGTTAACACATACTTTTCGCCAACAATTTTCTTAAAAAAAACTATATCGCTACTATCTATTTTTTTATAATTCACTTGTGCAAATTTAATTAAATTAGCAAACTAAATATACATACCTCTACTATGATCAAAAAAATTCTGACACTTTCTTTTTTCTTTATTTCTGTTTATCCGATTCAGTGTCAATCAAAAAAAATAACTCTTGAAAACATTTGGCAAGATTATATGTTTTTTCCTTCTTATATTAATGACTTTAATTCAATGAAAGACGGAGAGCATTATACGATGTTAGAGAAAAAAGAAAAACATCAAGAAATAGTGAAATACAAATTTAAAAACGGAAAAAAAATCAAAGTTTTGTTTAACAGTAGTAAGTTTGATATTTCTAAAATCAATAATTACTCTTTTAGCAATAATGAAAAACAATTATTAATTGAGACAGAAAAAACTAAAATTTATAGGTATTCTTCTAAGGGAATTTATTACATCTATAACCTTTTTACAGATAAAGTTAAAAAAATTAGTAATGAAAAAATCATGTATCCAAGAATATCTCCTGATGGAAAAATGGTTGCATTTGTTTTGAACAATAATCTTTTTATTAAAATTATTGAAAACGATTCAATTATTCAAATAACACAGGATGGAGTGAAAAATAAGATAATTAATGGAGCATCGGATTGGGTATATGAGGAAGAGTTTAGTTTAGTTCGAGCCTTTGAATGGTCAAATGACAGTAAACAAATTGCGTACTATAAATTTGATGAATCAATGGTTAAAGAGTTCTCAATGGATATTTTCGAAAAAAAACTCTACCCTAAACAGGAAAAATTTAAATATCCAAAGGCTGGTGAAGATAATTCAGTGGTAAAAATTTATATTTATGATATCATTGAAAAAGAAAATAAATTTATTTTCACAGAAAAAGATTACGAATATATCCCTAGAATAAAATGGACTAATAATCCTAATCAATTAGTTTTATATGCAATGAATAGATTACAAAATGAATTAGATTTCATTGTCGTAAATTCTAATGATATGTCAAATTATATTCTTTTCACTGAAAAAGATAAATATTATATTGATATTCATGATAATTTAACATTTCTTCCAGAAAACAATTTTATTTGGACTTCTGAAAAAGATGGATACAATCATATTTATCTTAAAAATTTTAATGGAAAAGAGGAACAACTAACCAAGGGAGATTGGGAAGTAACAGATTTTCATGGAATAAACTCTGACATCATGGAATTCTATTATACATCAACTGAAGAGGGGTCAATTAATCGCACTCTATACTCAATTAATCTCCAAACAAATTTGAAAAAAAAACTAAGTAAAGAAATTGGAACAAATGAAACTTCATTTGGTTCAGGATTAAAATATTACTTAAATACCTTCTCTACTGGTAATACAGCACCAACTTTTTCTTTATTTCATGCAAATGGTAATTTAATTAAAGTTATTGAGGATAATAACAAATTTAATAAGAAAGTAAGTGAGTATAATCTTTCTAATAAAGAATATTTTACAATTAATGTTTCTGACACTGAATTGAATGCTTGGATGATAAAACCACCAAACTTTGATGAAAATAAAAAGTATCCATTACATATGCTTGTATATGGAGGACCAGGTTCACAACAAGTAACAAATTCTTTTGGTTGGTCTGATTTTTATTGGCATCAATATTTAGCCCAAAATGGATATATTGTAGCTTGTGTAGATAATAGAGGAACTGGAGGAAAAGGGGCTGAATTTAAAAAATTAACATACTTGCAATTAGGAAAATTTGAGACAATTGATCAGATAAATGCTGCAAAATATTTTGGATCTTTAAGCTATATAGATAAAAATAGAATTGGTATTCAAGGTTGGAGTTACGGAGGGTACATGTCATCATTGGCAATTACAAAAGGAGCAGATATTTTTTCCTTAGCTGTGGCTGTAGCCCCTGTAACAAATTGGAGATATTATGATAATATTTATACTGAAAGATACATGAGAACTCCTGAAAAAAATAAAAGTGGATACGATGATAATTCTCCAATTAATCACGTTGATAAATTAATCGGAAAATATCTTTTAATTCATGGAAGCGCAGATGACAATGTACATTATCAAAACTCTATGGAGATGATTTCAGCTCTTGTTAATAAAAACAAACAATTTGATTTGTTTATATACCCAGATAGAAATCATGGGATCTATGGTAAAAATACTAGATTACATCTCTACAAAAAAATAACAAACTTCATCTTTCAAAATTTATAATAGATTTTTATTATTTTAGTGGACTTTAAAAAAACAATATGAAAAAGAATATTGCTACTGAAAAAGAAATTTACGGACACCCAGTTGGCTTATTTATGCTTTTTTTTACAGAAATGTGGGAACGTTTTTCCTATTACGGAATGAAAGCTCTCTTAGTTCTATACTTAACAGCGGAGGTAATTGGTAAAAATCCTGGTTTGGGATGGACAGAAAAAGAAGCAAGTGGATTGTACGGATGGTACACAATGCTCGTATATATAACTCCAATAATTGGGGGTCTAATTGCAGACCGGTATTTTGGATCAAGAAAAACAATCTTGGCTGGTGCAATTTTGATGACGCTAGGACATTTATCATTAGCATTTGAAGCTATGCCAACATTTTATCTAGGATTAACTTTACTAATTCTTGGAAATGGAGCTTTCAAACCAAATATTTCTTCTCTAGTAGGACAATTATATTCAGATGAAAATCAATCAAGAAAAGATGCTGGATACACTATTTTCTATCAAGGAATTAACGTTGGAGCTTTTCTTGGTACGTTGTTGTGTGGTTACTTTGGAGAAACTTATGGATGGCACTATGGATTTGGTCTAGCAGGTATATTTATGCTGATTGGTTATTTACAATTTAAATTATCACAAGATATGTTTGGTGATCTTGGAAAAGCACCTAAAAATCTCGATTTAGACAACTCAAAACAAGAGACTAAAAAAGCTAAAGAACCATTAACTAAAACTGAAAAGGATAGATTAATCGTTGTGGGAGTTCTAGCATTCTTCTCAATCTTCTTTTGGGCTGCTTTTGAACAAGCAGGAGCAAGTATGAATATTTTTGCAAGAGATTATACAGACAGATCACTTTCTGGATCTGGTATTACAATATTTAAAATTATTAGCGCAGTTATTTCAGCCTCTCCATTAGTTATACTTACAGTTATGTTTTTTTCTATGTATAAATCAGTTGGTAATATTTATCAAAATTCGATGAAATTTATGGCTTTAACAGTTGTTATACTTTGGGGCATGATTGGTTTCATGATTTACGATCAATTTACAGCTAAGGATATCGAAGTTCCTGCCACATGGTTTCTAACATTAAATGCACTATTTATATTTACGCTTGCTCCGCTGTTTTCTAAGATATGGATTGGACTTTCAAAAACTAAACTAAATCCTAATGGACCTCAAAAATTTGCTCTAGGTTTAATTTTATTAGGACTTGGCTTCATCCCTCTTGTTGTTGGAGCATCATATGTAGATATTGACTCAACCTATAAAGCTAGTATGATATTTCTTACCCTTGCATATTTAATACACACTTTAGGAGAATTATGTCTCTCTCCAGTTGGACTATCATATGTAAATAAACTCTCACCAAAAAGATATTTAGGTGTTTTATTTGGTATTTGGTTTTTTGCATCTGCAATTGGAAATAAAGCGGCAGGTGAATTGTCTGGATACATGAAAGAAATACAAGCAAATTCATCTTTATCAGATTTCTTTAACTTATTAGTATATATACCTGTAATTGCAGGAATTATACTATTTGCACTAAGTTTTCCGTTAAAGAAATTAATGCACGGAATCAAATAAAAAAATTATATAAATTTAAAACATAAAAAATGAAAAAATTTCTTACACTTTTATTAGTAACATTAAGCATCAATGGTTTTGCTCAGCAAAAAGTTACCTGGCATACAGACGTAGAAAAAGCAGTTGAGATTTCTGTTAAAACTGAAAAACCTCTTTTTCTTTTCTTCACAGGTAGTGACTGGTGTGGTTGGTGTAAAAGACTTGTCTCAGAAGTATTTCAAAAAGAAGAATTTAAAAACTGGGCTAAAGACAATGTTGTACTTGTAGAATTAGATTTCCCAAAAAGAAAGAAATTATCAGAAAAATTACAAGTTCAAAATAGTACACTTCAAAGACAATTTGGAGTCAGAGGATATCCGACTGGATATTTTGTTAAGCCGTCTGTAAAAAATGGAAAAGTTAAACTTGATCAAGTACTTGGATCTCAGGGATATGTCAGAGGAGGTCCAAACGGCTGGATTAATGGAGCAAACAGGATCCTTAACAATAAATAATTAAATGAAAAAAACCTTACTTTTTTTATTAATATTTTCAGCATCTCATGTGTTTTCTCAAAATTCAATTGATTGGATTTCTTTAGAACAAGCAAAGGAAAAAGCAAAAATCTCAAATAAAAAAATTCTTATATATTTTTATAAAAAAGACTGTAAGTACTGCCTAGAGATGAAAAAAGAAACATTAGAGGATCAGGAAGTTATTTCATATATAAATAATAATTTTCATGCAGTTAAAATTGATTCTAGAACAAAAGACACTATTGAATACAATTCAAAAAAATATTCAAACCAACAACCACTTTCTGACGGTGAATGGTGGAGACATGACTTTTATTTTGAAGTATCTAAATTT
>MDTE01062125.1_pt1 | contig 14853 bp, 13 predicted proteins | sample 811231 | NCBI WGS metagenome assembly MDTE01 (sample SAMN05326651, study PRJNA326480) | marine metagenome | isolation source: seawater | place: Indian Ocean: Red Sea | collected 2010 | reverse complement strand
TCTAAATCAACAATAACTTCATCACACAGGTGCCGTACTAGTAATCTGTTAAGCAAGGCAACCTGGTCATTTCTAGACCTACCTGTATGCAAACGTCCAGCGACTTCCCCTATTTCCTCACGAAGTAAGACCTCAATATGGGTGTGAATATCTTCATACTCTGGTCTCCACTCAACATCACCTTTTTGAATTCTTTCAGTCACAGTGTTGAGACCAGTAAGAATTTTTTCAGAATCTTCTAAGGAAATGATTTCTGCGTGGCCAAGCATTCGCGCATGTGCCATCGAACCAGCAATATCAAAAGCATAAAGAGAGCTGTCAGCACCAGCGGTATACTGCAAAGTAAGCGCATCTGTGTTATCAGAAAAACGGCCACCCCAGGTCCTCATATTTTGTTCCATGCAATAAGTTTACCAGTCAGCAAGATGAGTGATACAAATCCTTCAACAAAACATCAAAAATACTTTTAAAAAACTCTCGTAGATACAAAGCTGATGTATTCTCTGAACATGGATGCGAACGCTCAACACAAAGATAGCCTTGATACAAACCTACACGAACTACTTAACAAAAAAACGAAACAGTTGGGAGATCTGAAGGACATCATATGGCACCTACAAACCGAAAATGGATGCCCATGGGATAGAGAACAAGACCATCTATCACTTCGACCACATCTGCTTGAAGAATGCTATGAACTGCTCCAGGCGATAGATGAGCTAAAACCGTCTAATTTCGAAAACATTATTGAAGAATTAGGTGATGTACTTCTACAAGTGCTCATGCATGGTGCAATAGCTGAAAGACTTGGCGAATTTAATTTCAACGACGTAACCAGCAACATAAGCGAAAAGTTAATTTCACGACATCCACACGTATTTAGTGATCCACAAAAAACAACAAAGGACTCAGTTGAAACAAACTGGGAAGTGCTCAAAAAAAAAGAACGTCCTGAAGAAGCCACCCTAGCATCTATACCGAAGACACTACCGGCCCTCGCCAGATCACAAATGCTGCAGCGAAGAGCAACTATTGCAGGTTTTGATTGGCCAGATATAGACGGGCCACTAGAAAAATTATCTGAAGAAATAGAGGAACTAGCCGAGGCTAACAGCGAACAAAATAAAAGTGAGGAATTTGGCGACGTACTTTTTACTTTAGTAGGAATAGCACAGCGACTTGGCATTGATACGGAGCAGGCCTTGCGCACTTCAAACGATAAATTTGAACGCCGCTTTACAAAAGTTGAATCTTTGGCCCAAGAGCGAAAACTTGAACTTACGAAAATGGAGCTAGCCGAGTTGGATGCAATTTGGGATGAAGTTAAAAACAGCGAGCACAGTTGAAGTTCGTTAAAATATAAGTCTTCCAAGGAAGATAACAACCTGGAGTGGAGGAAACCATGACAAATCAGTCAGTAATCACAGAAAAAAGATTTTCCAAGGGTAAAACGTTCACGCAATATATGGAGAGCGGAATTCGTAATTATGATCAATTTAAAGAAAACTACGAAAATCTCGCACTTTCACCTGAGCAAGAGGCTGCCCTTGGAGATTTAAGAAATCATCCAAATGGACCAGACCACATGGTAATTATCGGAGAAGATTGGTGTCCTGACGTCTATCGAGGCTTACCAGTAGGACAAAAAATTGGCGAAACATTAGACATAGAAGTACGTATTTTTGAGCGTGATCAAAATATGGATATGATTGAGGAATATCTAAAAGGTGGTGAATTTGCATCTATTCCCGTTTTCATTTTTTATAACGAAAAACACAAGGAAATTTGCCACTTTATAGAAAGACCAGAACTGGCAAATAAGGAAATTGGGGTAATACAAGAGGTCCTTGGTGATGTGAGTCCTGAAGCCATTAAAGAACGTCTTGGCCACGAACCGAGTGAGGAAGAAATACAAAAAGCACGTACCGAAAGTCGAGAGCGATATAAGCAATGGCAAAAAGGTGAAACTTGGGCTAATTGGCGTGTTGCTACCGTCGATGAGGTGATTCACCTGCTTTCTTCAGCATTAAGTTTATAAAAAGTATTGTGGCACAGCATTCAGACGGTTATACTCTCCGGAAATGGGCCGCTAGCTCAATGGCAGAGCAAGTGACTCTTAATCACTAGGTTCAAGGTTCGAATCCTTGGCGGCTCACAAGGCAGTTTAGGCTTCGAAACATGAGTGACGACAAGGGGAAGTGTCGGAACTGGCAGACGAGCATGATTTAGGATCATGTGCCGAAAGGCGTAGGAGTTCGAATCTCCTCTTCCCCAAGCCTGAGGTACTAATCCGATTAAATATAACGAGCGAAAGGGGCACATATGTCGCTTCTAGAAATAAATGGGCTTAAAACTTACTTCTATACACAAGAAGGCGTAGTTAAAGCCGTGGACGGCGCAACATATTCAGTCGAAGAGGGTGAAACACTTGGGCTAGTAGGAGAATCTGGTTGTGGTAAAAGTGTTTCCGCACTCTCCATCCTCCGCCTCATCCCAAATCCTCCCGGAAGAATTGTTGAGGGAGAAATCATGTTTCAAGGTCGCGACCTTCTCAAAATTGATGAGGAGGAGATGCGTAAGATTCGCGGCAATGATATCGCGATGGTTTTCCAAGAGCCAATGACTTCCTTAAATCCAGTGCTCACAATTGGACGACAAATAACAGAATCCATAGAGCTCCATCAAGATCTTAGTGGCTCCGGTGCCCGTTCGCGTGCAGTAGATCTTCTAGAATTAGTTGGTATCCCCTCAGCAGGAGAACGTCTCGATGACTACCCACACCAGTTCTCTGGAGGTATGCGTCAACGAGTAATGATTGCAATGGCCATGAGCTGTAACCCTAAAATTTTGCTTGCAGATGAGCCAACGACTGCTCTCGATGTAACCATTCAAGCTCAAATCCTAGAAGTTATGGCTAACCTAAGTAAAGAATTTGGAACTGCAGTAATCGTTATTACACATAACTTAGGCGTAGTTGCAAGATATGCTGATAACGTAAATGTAATGTACGCAGGAAAAGTTATTGAACGTGCTTCAGCTGCAAATCTTTACGAGACACCACATCATCCGTACACAGTTGGATTACTTAACTCGGTACCGCGACTCGACCAAGGTCGAGATGAAAAGTTAATCCCAATTGAGGGTAACCCTCCAGATCTAGCAAACCTTCCTCAAGGTTGTAGCTTTGGTCCACGTTGCGATTTTAAAGTAGATAGGTGCCTAGAAGAGTATCCTGAAGTAAGCTCTGCAGGTGAAGGACACACCGTAGCTTGCTGGGAATGGCAGAATGTCAGAAAAAGAGAGAGCAGTGCAGTCTAAAGACTAGTACAGTAGGAGAAAAGAGCTATGTCTGAACAAACAAGTACAGTAGAAACAATCGAAGCCGATAGCCAGGATGCTTTAGTCATCGTCAGGGATATGGAAGTCTACTTCCCTGTAACAGCAGGGCTTCTGGTACAGCGTAAAGTAGCTGATGTAAAAGCTGTTGACGGTGTTAGTTTCGCGGTTAAGAAAGGTGAGACATTAGGACTTGTTGGTGAATCTGGTTGTGGTAAAAGCACAACAGGAAAAGCAATTCTCCAACTCAATCGACCTACCGGCGGAAACGTAGAGTTTGAAGGCACAGACCTAACACAAGTAAAAGGACGCAGCCTCAGACAATTCCGTAGGCGCATGCAAATGATCTTTCAGGATCCCTATGCAAGCCTAAATCCACGTATGTCGGTGGGCAGCATTGTTAGTGAACCGCTCACAATACATGGCTTGGCCAAAGGAGAAAGAAAAGAGCGCATAGAGGAGCTGCTGCAAACGGTTGGTTTGAATCCCTATTTCTCTTCACGCTATCCCCATGAATTTTCAGGAGGACAGAGGCAGCGAATAGGTATTGCTCGAGCTTTGGCAGTAGAACCAGAATTTATAGTTTGCGATGAGCCTGTTTCTGCACTAGACGTATCAATCCAAGCACAGATTATTAACCTTTTGCAAGATCTTCAGGAAGAATTCGGCCTAACCTATCTATTTATTGCCCACGATCTGTCAGTTGTTCGGCACATAAGTGATCGGGTAGCTGTTATGTACCTAGGACACATCATGGAATTAACGGATAGAGATTCGATCTTTGAGAATCCACTCCATCCGTATACTAAAGCTCTTTTATCAGCAGTTCCGATTCCGGACCCAGCATTGGAACGAGAACGAGAACGAATAATCTTGACTGGCGATGTGCCGAGCCCCTTGGCTCCTCCGTCTGGTTGTGTTTTTCATACTCGTTGTCCAATCGTTGTTGACGAATGCAAAACAGAAACACCTGAATGGCGTAACGTAGGCACAGGCAGTGAAGAACACTGGGTCTGGTGTCATCGAGTTTAAAAGGTAAAAGTTCGAACATAAAAAGGGATCTGTACATGCAGATCCCTTTTGTTATGTTCGTTTTTAATCCGCCGAATTAAGCCATGACATCATAGCTCTCATCTCAGCACCAACTAATTCAACAGGATGTTCATTATCACGCCTTCTCATAGATAAAAATGATGAACGGCCAGACATGTTTTCCAAAATAAATTCTTTAGCAAACTTCCCGGTCTGAATTTCATCTAAGATACGCCGCATTTCCACTTTTGTTTCATCAGTAATTATTCGTGGTCCTCTTGAGTAATCTCCATATTCTGCCGTATCGCTCACGGAATACCTCATCCTCGAGAGACCACCTTCATATATCAAGTCAACAATTAATTTTAACTCATGCATCGTCTCAAAAAATGCACTCTCTGGTTGATAACCTGCTTCAACAAGAGTTTCGAAAGAAGCCTTAATTAATGCTGATATACCACCACAAAGAATAACTTGCTCCCCAAAAAGATCGGTCTCAGTCTCTTCCCTAAACGTTGTTTCTAATACTCCACCGCGTGTGCCACCAATACCCTTTGCATACGCAAGCGCAACCTGCTGAGCAATTTCTGAAGCATCTTGATGAACAGCTACAAGACAGGGAACACCTCCTCCTTCCGTAAAAACACGGCGCACTAAATGACCAGGTCCTTTAGGGGCAACCATAGTTACGTCTACAAATTCTGGAGGCTGTATTTGCTGGAAATGGATATTAAATCCATGAGCAAACATTAGCATTTTTCCTTCAGATAAGAATGGCTCTATTGCGCGATCGTACACATCCTTTTGCAACTGATCAGGAATAAGAACCATAATTATATCGGCTTGTTGTGCGGCATCTTCAACTGTACTTACACGTAATCCCGATTCTTCTGCTGGCTTCCAAGATGGGGAGCCCGGATACAATCCAACAATCACATCAAGCCCACTATCTTTAAGGTTTAATGCGTGTGCATGCCCTTGAGAACCATAGCCAACAACTGCAATTTTTCGATCTTTTAAAAGGTCTAAATCAGCGTCAGCATCATAATACATAGTAGCCATACTTTTCTCCTGTAATAAAAAAATTACTTAGGCATAATCACTTGGCGATGGTGCCTGTCACGACTGTATTCAACAAAAGGATTTACTCCAATCTCACGAAGCATCCAATACCGTTCTATAACGACAATCTTTTCCTCTACAACACGAATCCAATCTGCGTGTCGAGGTCTTCGTGGGTCAACTGCAAACTCAACAACAGCGTCTTTAGCCCCTGCGATACAATTTTGCATTCTCGACATTCCAAAAGCAGGTACCGGAGTAGCTTTCAACAGGCTAACAATTGCGTCAGAGCCAACAGCTGTTCCATAAACTGAATCAATAAAAACACTGTTTTCATCAAAAATCGCATCAGCAACTTCAGAATTATTAGAAAGTTCTAACTCACAGAATTTTCCCGCCAAATCAGCAACCGTTGACTCGGAGCCCCCCGGAAATTCATTAGCCTGTGAAAATGCTGCCTGTATAGGCTTGTCGATTTCAATATCTCGTAACATTGCATACAAATGTCGGAGATTTATCCTACCATCCTCATCAACTCGAATTATATCTAAAGCACGCTGTGAGAATTGCCTCCAATCGTAACCTTTACCCAAAATTGTCGTACGCATAGCTGCAGTATCCCCGGAGCTTATAACTTCTTCTTCTGTGTACGTACAATCTGCATACCTTTCTAGTAACTCAGCCTGCCAATCTCTCACAGAGATATTGTCACTCAGGTTGGGACCACGAAATGAATGAAATTTAACGCCTGGCGCATGCAGGCTCTGGATATCGTTAAAGCGATCAAAATTTATCGCACTAGCAAGTTGCTCGACAGCGGAAATAACAGTACTCATGTGGACGGCATTGTAGCGTGCACTGAGTTTGAGAGCGAGGAAAACAATTTTTTTCCATCCATCTCTATCGATTTTGACCAAGGAAATTCATGGACACGAATGAGAACATCTCCCAAATTAGAAAAAAACCACCTAAACCTAAAAGAACAAAACCCACGATCGAAGAAACGCACACTTGCAGATTAATACATCTTTTTTTGAACCGCTACAATCAAATCGCAAAAAGTGGGTTCAAAGCTGAAAAACTCGTAATATCAAACTTACCTGACATAGACTCTCAATACACTTACATTATCAGTGAGCTTTAGACAAGGAAGATTTTGCAGTGACTACTAACCAAAAAACATCGGAGCACGATGTACTAACACAAGACAATGCTGAAAAAAGAGCACGCCGCATTTCAAATTGTGCTTACGAGATCCATCTAGATTTAATGAAGGGCTCACCAACATACCTAGGAGAAGTTACTATCACTTTTTCAGATACAGGTGGAGAACAGTTAGATCTTAACTTCCGCTGTCAGACAATCAACCAAATGACTTTAAACGGAAAGAAAATTAATCCTGAGTTCAAAGGACGAAATTTAGTTCTCCCAAATGCTGATTTAGAAGAAAATAACAAGCTTGAAATTAATTACACAAATGAATACGACCATGGTGGAGATGGATTTCATCAATTTTTAGATCCTGAAGACGGTGAGGAATATCTTTATACTAACTTTGAACCCTTTGATGCCCATCGCCTTTTTCCATGCTTCGACCAGCCTGACTTAAAAGCAACTTATCAACTGACAGTTACTGCCCCTGAAGAATGGGAACTAATTGCGAACAGTTTGGAAGAATCTACGCGACCAGCTAGCGATAACCGAATTACTAGAATTTATGCGGAAACAAAACCATTTAGTACCTATCTATTTGCATTGATCGCAGGACCGTACCATGCATTTCGTGATGACCATAATGGGACACCAATTGGCTTGTTTTGCAGAAAATCAATGGCGCAATATCTTGATACAGAAGAATTGTTCACCATTACAAAAAAAGGCTTAGATTTTTTTGAAGAATTCTTTGATTACCCTTACGCATTCGGTAAATACGACCAAATCTTTGTTCCTGAATTTAACCATGGTGCAATGGAAAACGTTGGAGCTGTCACATTCAACGAATCAATGGTTTACAGAGATCCTCCAACCGAAAACCAAAGGCGGAGGCGAGCAGAAGTAATTTTGCATGAAATGGCCCATATGTGGTTTGGAAACCTAGTAACTATGCAGTGGTGGAACGATCTTTGGCTTAACGAAAGTTTTGCAACTTTTATGTCTTACCTGTCGATGGAACAAGCCACTCGTTTCCAATCTGGCTGGCAAGATTTCAACGCTAGCATAAAAAATTGGGCCATGACACAAGACCAACTTATAACAACACACCCCATTGCAGGAAAAGTGCGCGATACAGATGAAACATTTTTAAATTTTGATGGAATTACGTATGGAAAAGGTGCTTCAGTTCTCAAACAATTGGTGGCAACTATAGGTCTAGATGGCTTTAAAGAGGGTATGCGCCAATACTTCCGCACATATGCATACAAAAATGCCACCCTCAATAATTTCTTAGAATCACTCGAGCAAGGAAGCGGTCAAAAGCTCAGAGAATGGTCCAAATTATGGTTAGAAACTTCTTCACTAAACACGATTTCAGCACAGTGGGATGCTAGCGAAAGAAATTTGACAGAAATTGAATTGATTCAAACTGCGCCAGAAAACTACCCCACGATCCGCCCACACACCCTTGAAGTTGCACTAATTAATCCAAACAATAATGTAATAAGTTCCATACAAGCAGTGCTTACTGAACAGCAAACAAAGATTCCGATCGAGATAAATCACCCAAAGCCATCTTTGGTTTTCCCAAACTACAATGACCACGGATACGCAAAAATATCCCTCGACCAAGATTCGATTAATTTCGTGAAAGCAAACCTCGAAACAATTACTGATTCGTTACTACGTCAACAACTGTGGTCATCACTCTGGAATATGGTAAGAGATCAGCAATTAAGTTCAGTAGATTTCCTAGGCCTCGTACGTACCAAAATTTCAATGGAATCAAATTTGGAGTTAATTGATGCAGTCTTGGGTCATGCCTCAGCTGCACTAGGGCGTTATGTACCCGGTGAATGGAGAGAACGAGAAGCACATCTCATGTTTGAATCTGCAAAGGATAGTCTCCAGAAAGTAACAAGTACTGATGAAAAAATTATCTGGGGGCGAGCAACAATAGGTTTTGCAATTAACCAAGAAGATATTGAGTGGCTTGGAAAACTTGCAGACGGGAAAGATACAATTCCAAACTTCCTGCTAGATCAGGATATGCGCTGGGCAATTGCAACAAAATATGTAGCTTTCAATTTGGAGGAAGCCAATTTACGTGTTGAGAAAGAACTAGAGCAGGATCCAACAGATCGAGGAAAACGAGCACAACTACGATGTGAAACTGCAGTACCGGATAGCACGGTAAAAGAAATAGCGTGGGAACGTTTCATAGGAGAAGGTTATGGGTCACGCTACCTAAACCAAGCTGCAATGAGTGGATTCAACTGGACACATCAACGAGAGCTATTGGAATCATATGTCGGGCGTTTCTTTGAACAAGTATCTATAGTTTTCCAAGAACGTGATCGGGAATTCGCAACAGTTTTTTACAGTGGCCTTTATCCAGCCTACGTTGTTGACCAAGATATCCTTGAGCGCTCACAGGAGTTACTGAATAGGACAACAGCTGACCAGACAGTATTGCAACGTATGTTACGAGAATCTATAGATACACTGGACCGTGCAATAAAGTGTCAACAATATGCCCGAACGCAAATGTAAAATTACACCCCAGGAAGGCGCTCAGCTAAAGCTTCCATAAGACCGTCAATTGGCACACGAATTTGCTGTTGCGTATCACGTTCTCTCACAGTCACAGCATTATCATCTAATGAATCAAAATCAATAGTTACACATAGAGGTGTTCCTATCTCATCCTGTCGTCGATATCTTCGTCCAATAGACTGTGTCTCATCATATTGGCACATCCATCGCTCACGTATCATTTTGTAAACTTTCTGAGCAGTTGGCGTCAACACATCTTTTTTTGACAGTGGAAGTACTGCAACTTTAATTGGTGATATAAGCGAAGGCAGTTTGAGTACCACGCGCTCATCGCCTTTTTCATCTAACTCAGTCGTATACGAATCTAACAGTGCAACAGCAAGGGTACGACTCAGCCCGGCTGCTGGTTCAATTACATAAGGGGTAATATGTTGACTCGTTGCATCATCAAAATAGGTCAATGATTGGCCACTATGCTGACTATGGGCCTTCAGATCATAATCGGTACGATTAGCCACACCTTCAAGTTCACCCCAACCCCAAGGGAAATTATATTCAATGTCAGTAGTCCCTGCAGAATAATGAGAAAGTTCATCTGGGTCATGGTCGCGAAGCCTTAGACGTTCTTTATTAATCCCAACGATATCGACATACCAGCGGAAACGCTCATCAATCCAATACTTATGCCACTCAGGAGCAGTTTCAGGATGACAAAAAAATTCCATCTCCATCTGTTCAAATTCCAAAGTTCTAAAAATAAAACGACCAGGAGTAATTTCATTACGGAAAGAAACTCGAGTCTGTGCAATCCCAAATGGTAGCTTTTTTCTCATCGAATCTCGGACATTTTCAAAATTAATGAACATACCTTGCGCAGTTTCAGGGGGTAGATACGCGGTAGAAGCACCATCTGCAACTGTTCCAACTTGGGTTTGGAACATCATATTAAAAAGTCGTGCCGAAGTAAGAGCACCTGAACAGTTAGGACAAATCAAATTACCGTCATCATCACGCGTAACATCTCCATAAACGCCCTCTTCAATATGATCAGGTCGAAAGCGACGCTGACAATCCTTACAATCCACTAATGGGTCTGTAAAATTCTCGGCATGTCCACTAGCAACCCAAACGCTAGGATTTGTAAGTAAGGCTGCGTCTAGGCCTACAACATCATCTCGTAAACGGACAATGCTCCTCCACCATGCCTCCCGAATATTTCGCTTTAATTCAACACCCAAAGGGCCATAATCATAAGTATTTGCAAAGCCACCATAAATTTCTGCTGAAGGAAATATAAAGCCTCGACGCTTAGCGAGTGAAACAATTGTCTCGAGGTCAGGAGCAACCATAGAGGTTACTTTAACCCGCTTAGTTGTTAGAAGTTACTTAACACAAAAATAATAGAACAGTTGTTCTTAATAATAAAAATGGTGTACTATCCCTGAGTAATAACAATTGAGGGATTAACGTGAGTAAAAAAGATAGCGATCGAGAACAGGCTTTAAACCTAGCATTAAGTCAAATTGAGAAACAATACGGTGAAGGCGCGGTTATGAAGATGGGAGATATGTCAACAAGAACTGCAGTAGATTCAATTTCAACAGGCTCTCTTTCTCTTGATATAGCTTTAGGAATTGGAGGTGTTCCGAGAGGGCGAGTCACGGAGATCTATGGTCCGGAATCTGCCGGAAAAAGTACACTTGCTCAGCACATTCTGGCCTCCGCGCAAGCTAATGGAGGGACCGTAGCATACATTGATGTGGAACACGCCCTTGATCCAGGATATGCCTCAGAATTAGGGCTTGATATAGAAGCACTATTCATAAGCCAACCAGATACGGGGGAACAGGCGTTGGAGATCTGCGAGGCTTTGGTGCGTTCAAATGCAGTTGATGCAATAGTTATTGATTCAGTTGCAGCCTTAGTCCCAAGGGCAGAAATCGAAGGCGAAATGGGTGATGCGCATGTTGGACTACAAGCGCGGCTCATGTCCCAAGCCTTACGCAAACTAACAGCCACGATATCACGTACTCAAACTTCACTTATTTTTATAAATCAATTACGCGAAAAAGTTGGAGTTATGTTCGGCAGCCCAGAAACAACACCTGGAGGGAGAGCACTTAAATTCTATTCATCTGTCAGAATTGACCTTCGGGGAAAGGAAAGTATTAAACAAGGCACAGAAATTGTGGGCAGAAGAGTGCGTGCAAAAGTAGTAAAGAACAAAATGGCAGCACCTTTCCGCATCGCAGAATTCGATATTATGTTTGAAACTCCACGTGGGATAAGCCGAACAGGAGATCTATTAGATCTAGCCGCAGAAAAAGAAATTGTACGTAAGTCTGGGGCTTTCTACAGCTTTGGTGAACAACGGTTGGGACAAGGAAGGGAAGCTGCAAAACAGTTTTTGGGAGAGAATAAAGATATATTTCAAGAAATTGAACATGCAGTGCGGGTATCCACCGGTCTAATTAACAATACCGACACGACGCCTGAAGAGTGGGCAAATAACGAGGAAAATCATGTTGAAAAAATTGGTAATCCACAAAATTAATTTTCCAACATGATGGAACAAAGATCTGACATAGATTCAGAAGTCGTCGTCTCAATTAAACCAAAAGGTAATCGTTATCTAATTCAGCTAGGCAACGGCGAATATTTGAAGTACCACAAAGAAGTTGTTCTTGGATCAGCAATTAAAAAAGGAACATTCCTAAGTGATTCATTATTAAAAAAAATAACTGCGAAAGAGCAGGAAATTGAAGCTCATGAATCAGCAATTCGATTGTTAAGCTTTCGAGCACGCAGTGTAAAAGAATTAAAAGAACGCCTGCAAAAAAAAGGGCTATACATCGAGATTGTTGATAAAGAAATCGATCGACTTCGCAATGTTGGACTTTTAGACGATCTGAAATTTGCAAAAGTATGGGTTGCCGACCGAGGAAGCGGAAGAGCACCTCGTAGCCGTCAGCTCCTAAAGCTTGAATTAAGTCAACATGGAATTACAGATTCCATTCTAGAAGAAGTACTAAGTGAAATTGACGATACTGAAAATGCCTTACAACTAGCTAGGAAAAAGGCGAGAAGTCTTAAAAACCTAGAGAAAAACGCTTTTCAAAAAAAAATGTATGCGAACCTCAAAAGAAAAGGCTTCGACTACGAAACTATCCGAGGCTCAGTTACAACCGTTTGGAACGAAATGAATGTGAATTCAGGAGACAAAAGATAGCTCAAAATCAAGGATATCGATAAGGTACTAGTGGACCGAAAGATCAAAAATGGCAAACGGTGATTTTCATTTGCATAGTAATACGTCTGACGGTGTATTAAGCCCTTCAGAAGTTATCCGTTCTGCCGCTAAAAATGGAGTACAACATCTAGCCCTCACCGACCATGATTCAACCGATGGTCTTAAAGAGGCAGCGATAGCAGCAGAACCACTTGACTTACAATTAATATGTGGCATAGAACTAAGCGTTGTTCATCTAGGTACTGATATACACATCCTTGGATACGGATTTACACAGCAATTTCAGCCCCTACAAGAATATCTTGAAGAACAACGCAATGGGCGTTACCTAAGAATGAAAAAAATACTAAACATTCTAAATGAGTATGGACTTGCCATCTCAGAAGACGAGATACTTATGATTGCGGGCGAGGGCAGCATAGGACGACCACATATTGCACGCGCTTTAATTGCTAAGGGATATGTTTCAAGTGTTCAAGAAGCCTTTGATAAATGGTTAGGAGATGGAAAACCTGCAGATATTCAGAGACAACGATTACTACCTGCAGAAGCTATTTCCCTAATTCACGAAGCAGAAGGGCTCGCATTCATTGCACATCCAATATTTGTGGGAAATGACTATGAAATTGCAGTACATGAACTTGCTTTAATGGGTCTAGATGGTATTGAAACCTACTATAAGCACTATACGGAGGAAACAATCAAAAAACATCAACAGTTAGGACTAAAACTATCTCTAATATCCTCAGGCGGGAGTGACTATCATGGGCTGGGTAACCCAGACGATCGGGAAATTGGAGATATACCATTCCCTAATACTGAAATTGTAACATTCCTAGAATCCCTCGAACGCGCAGACCTTCCTGGGCTATCATTGGCTAGGGCTAACAAATGAAAAACAAAAGTGAGTCAATGAATATTGAAGAAATCGAAGCAACCATTCCGCATCGGTATCCTTTTCTTTTAGTAGATACGATGAAAGAGATCGAAGAAGGAAAACACGGGATAGGGATCAAAAACGTCACAGCAAACGAATGGTTTTTCGAAGGCCATTTTCCAGAAAGAAAAGTCATGCCTGGTGTACTGATTGTAGAAGCACTAGCACAAGTCGCCTGCATCACAATGCTACGTGGCATCGACTCTTCTCAAAAAGTTCCACTCTTCGGGGGAATTGAAAAAATGCGTTTCCGAAGACCCGTGGTCCCAGGAGATACATTAGAACTAGAATTTAAGTTAACCAAACAGAGGCGAGAATTAGGTTGGGGCGATGTAGAAGCTACTGTGAATGGTGACGTCGCCGCAACTGGAACAATTTCCTTTGCATTAGTAGATCGTTAAATAGCAAAAAAGAACAACTTCTTACATCGCATTGATCTGCCAAGCAATCCTTGCCCATTTAGTATCAGGATCAAGAGACCAAAATTCTTCAAACGAATTATAGAACTCTTCAAAATTCATCCCAATATTACGCTCCCAAGCTACTTCAGGACCATACATAGAAAGGTCATCCCAAAAATCGTATAAGACACTATGATAGCTTGAGATATTTATGGCATGAGCTACAGCCCAAGCAGACCAGTAATACGTCAATTCAATTTCAAAAGGCTTTCCAGATAAAGTCTGTTGTTGGTCACGTGTTTCCAGCATCTTTAAGGAAAGACTAGGATATATGGCTAACTGACTATCAATCTGACGCTGGTAATAACGCATAATAGTCTCAAAAGGTTTCCAGTGTTTTTGCCCTGAAATTAAAACCGAAACATACTCAGCTGCACCCTCGACAAACCAAAAAGGACCGTATTCGGATATTTCATCCGAAGATTTTTGAACGACATCAATCACATGAGATTGCTGATAAGAATGGAAATACTCATGCACCATAACTTTACGGGGGTCATACAAAACAGCTGTTGTTATATTATTTGGCAACTCATTAACATTGAGCGAAGCGGTCATAATTAAGAAGCCATTATGTCCTTTTGTTGCACCTTGTGCATACGCACTAAGTCCAGGATAAAGCCCAAGTAAAATATTTAGCTCGGCCTTTTGAATACATTCTTCAGAATCTAAAAAGCTGTATCGAAAAGCACAGATATCAGATTTGACTAACTCTCGGTCAGATTTCGCATGATCCCAAACAACTACACCAAGATAATTTTGTAAACCTGCCCCACCTTTAAAACCTTTCCATTCCACATTCAGTTGGGTAACCGTTGGCGTAAACCTACTTGCCACTGCAGCTATACCTTCCGTGACATAATTTACCCCCGCTTGCGTAACCCCTTCATAACTCAAAATTTCTATACAAAAAGTGGTATTACCGAAATTGGGGTTGCAGTCTTCACCACCTGCAAAGGTTTTTGTCGGAATTAATGACCCATTTACGTGCGTTGGCTCCGGTGTTGGCTCTGGTGTTGGCTCTGGTGTTGGCTCTGGTGTTGGCTCTGGTGTTGGCTCTGGTG
>MDTE01009830.1_pt1 | contig 14853 bp, 10 predicted proteins | sample 811231 | NCBI WGS metagenome assembly MDTE01 (sample SAMN05326651, study PRJNA326480) | marine metagenome | isolation source: seawater | place: Indian Ocean: Red Sea | collected 2010 | reverse complement strand
CGTGTACTTGTGGACGCTACCAATGTTTCATTGCAATGGGTGGTGTTTCCCTTGGACTCTTGCTGCTGTAGCTGGAGCTAGTGTGTGTTTACGTCATGTTCGCGATAACTCTATCTTTGATGCAATAAAACAGCATGAGGTTTCCCATTTCTGCGGTGCACCAGTCGTTCTGAATACATTAATCAATGCAGCGGATGAATTAAAAGAGGGTATGAATCATCAAATATCTGCAATGACAGCCGGGGCCGCTCCGCCTGCTGCAGTAATAGCGGGAATGGAAAACATGGGGTTTAGTGTTACCCATGTGTATGGATTGACGGAAACTTATGGTCCGTGCGTTGTTTGCGCTCCACAAGAAGAGTGGCAGGAAGTTTCAATAGAAGAAAGAGCAGAGATATTGGCACGCCAGGGGGTAAGAGCTCCTTTACAGGATGAAGTGATGGTGGCGGACCCGAAAACCATGGAGCCGGTTCCCAAGGATGGTAAAACCATGGGAGAAATTTTTATGCGCGGTAATCTCACCATGAAGGGATATCTCAAAAATCCTGCAACCACTGAAGCCTCTTTTGCTGGGGGTTGGTTTCATTCAGGTGATCTTGCAGTATGGTATGAAGACGGCTACGCTCAGATCAAAGATCGCTCAAAAGACATAATAATATCCGGTGGTGAGAATATTTCGTCTTTGGAAGTTGAGTCTGTGCTGTTCAAGCACCCGAAAATATTGGAGGCAGCGGTGGTGGCGAGCTCCGATGAGAAATGGGGGGAAGTTCCCTGTGCTTTTGTTAGTTTAAAGGAAGGTGAGGAGCTAACGGCTGAAGAATTGATGGTTTATTGTCGTGAAGAATTAGCTGGATTCAAGATTCCCAAGAAAGTAGCCTTCGGACCAATTGATAAGACATCAACGGGTAAGGTGCAAAAATATCTACTGCGTGAGAAAGCAGAAAACATAGAATATATTAAAAAGATAAGATAAAAATTCAATGAAGCTTGAGGAGATACAAATGAGAAACTTCTTTAATACACTAACTGCGGTAATTGCATTGGTATTCACCATTCAAATTTCTGCCCAGGACATGGAAGACACAATTACGGTAACCAGTTCCATCTTTGATCATCACGGAACAGTGCCAGAGGAAAATTCTGCCTACGGTGCTAATACTTCCATCGATCTAAGTTGGTCAGATCTGCCGGCAGGCACTCAGTCATTAGCATTAATCTGCGATGATCCTATCGTTGTAGATATAGGTATGATGGAAAGTCCATTTGTACACTGGGTTGTATACAACATTCCAGGAAGTGCTTCTGGCCTGCCTGGTGGGATGTCTGCTGATGCCGAGCCTAATCTCAGCGGATTAGATGGATTAGTTAATGGTAATAACGGTTTGGGTAGGCCAGGTTATTTTGGCCCGCGACCACCAGCAAATGGTCAGTTACATGCTTACCATTTTCGCATCTATGCACTGGATGCAGATTTGGACCTTGAGCCTGGTTTAAACAAAGACGCTTTATTAGAGGCTATTGATGGCCATGTGCTCGGTACTGGCATGCTGATGGGTCATTACGAGCGCAAAGAATAAGAAATTTTCTTGATGGAAAAGCGGGCTGTTGGCCCGCTTTTAATTTGTTACAGCGTTCATTGGTAACATTGACCATCGCTGTACAGACTATATGCTATGAGCTAAGGTGCCTTTTCCGCGGCTTTATGCGCTTACAGAGGCTGCGGGATAGCGATTGGTATCTGCTTTATAGCAACAAAATATATATCGGCGCAGAACGAGTTGTAATTTCTATAGGACCAATATGATGAAAAACAATATTCGCAATGTATCGATTCTAACTCTGCTACTCTCCTTCTTGATCTTGCCAGGCAGCTTGTTGGCCCAACGAGTTGTGGAATCAGATTCCCATCGCTTCGAAGAGGTCGCTGAAGGAGTCTGGCATGTAAGTGGCAATGGAACGATTCACTCCATGAGTAATGCTATGGTGTTAGTGGGTGAGTTTGATACGTTGGTTGTCGATTCTCATGTGACACCAGCGGCAGCACGAGCACTAATAGATTCACTTTCGGTGGTTACTGACAAGCCTGTTAGATATCTGGTTAATAGTCACTATCATTTTGATCATGCCCACGGTAATCAATCATTCCCAGATGACGTAGAAATCATTGGTCATGAATTCACACGAGCGAAATTAAACGGTGATATAGGCAATGTGCTGGAAGAAAGAACATTCAGAAGTTTTTCCGATCCAGTTCCTTCAATAGTATCGAATCTACAAAGACAGGTGGAAGATGAGTCTGATAGTGCTCGCAGAGCACAATTACAAGAACAGCTCCGGGTGCAGACGGATTATATGAACGCTATTCCAGAAGTAAATCCAACCCCCCCGAATATAACTTTGGCAGAAAAAATGACATTGTTTCAGGTTGTGGCAAGAGGAAGTCGTGAAATTCAATTGTTGCATTTCGGTCGTGCTCATACTGGTGGTGATGTGGTTGTTTATCTTCCGCAGGAACGTATCGCTTTTACTGGAGACATGATGTTGCCAGGATTGGCCTACATGGGTGATGGTCATGTGGATGAATGGCCAGCCGCACTAGAAGGACTTAAGAGTTTGAATTTCGATGCGTGGCTGCCGGGCCATGGTCCGGTAATGCGCAATAAAGATCAGATTTCATATTTTCAGGAATATTTACTCGATCTTTGGGTTAAAGCTGAAGGTATGCATAGCCGAAGTGTTGGCTGGGAAGAGGCAGCAGGGCAAATAGACATGACTAACCATTCAGCAAATTTTCCTCAGATTCAGGGTCCTGGAGTTGACCCGAGGGCAATGAGACGGATTTTTGAGCTGTTAGAGGAAAGGTAAAATAATGGAAACATTAAAAAAGGGGCCAACCGGCCCCTTTTTTTATTTTCTAGTGGATAACTAATCCAATATAGGATAACCGACAATAGGTGTGTTGGCGTCAATGATTGACTGCATTGCAGTCACCCCAAAATCCTGACGTACGGTTAGATGACTGTAAGAAGTAATCTGAGTCATCATGATGCCAGTCATTTCTTCTATAGGATCGGTCCAGAAGATTGTGCCCCAGGCGCCACCCCAGGTATAAGAGCCAGGAGTAAGCGGGTCTCGAGCTTTACCTGCATCGCTTAGAATGCCGAAACCTAAGCCGAAATTATACCCTGGTCCACGTACATAAACGTCGCCGTCGCCACTGTGATTAGAAATCATTAGGCTCACTGTCTTCGGGCTTAGTAATCGGACACCATCCAGTTCTCCGCCGTTTAATAACATTTGGCTGAAGCGCCAATAATCTGAAGCGGTAGAAAATAATCCTGCCACACCACCGTAATAGTTTTCTCCGAAGAATGGCTTATCGGAGTATTCCTTAGTACGGGATAATTCGATGGTTTGTCCAGGGCCTGATGGGCTATAAACAGAAGCAACTCGATCTCGTTTATCTTCAGGTACTACATAGAATGTATCTTCCATGCCAAGTGGATCAAAAATATTTTTTTGAAGATATTCCTTTAACGTTTCACCTGAGATTCTCTCAACCAACAGCGCAACATAATCTGTTGAACTACCATACTGCCATTCATCTCCTGGATGAAAGGCGAGCGGAAGAGTCCCGCGACGAATAATAGTGTCTTCTAAATTGTCTCTACGTTCTAGCAATGCTAATTCATCAGCATTGAGGGTGTCGCGACTTGGATCTAGGCCGGCAGTGTGTGAAAGCACGTGACGAAAATCCACAGGCCTATGGGCTGGTACTCGGTAAGTGCCAAATTCATTCTCGACAATTACTTGTTTGTCAGCGACTTCCGGAATCCAGTCTGAAATCGGATCAGTCAGCAGGAAATGCCCTTCTTCGTAAAGCATCATCAATGCTGTGGAGACGATTGGCTTGGTCATAGACATAATGAAGAAGATCGTATCACCGGTCATTTCTTCACCGGTCTCTTTGCTCTTCCAACCTTGCGATTCCATATGAATTACTTGTCCCTTGCGGGAAATCAGAGAAACCGTGCCCGCTAGCTGGTTGGCGTCGATATAGCGCTGCATGGCATCAGACATGCGCTCTAACCGCTCGCTTGATACACCTACACTTTCTGGGCTGGCGATTGGCAATCCATTAGCCAAGGCTGAAGTAGATAAGGCAAAGACAGTACTCACAAATAGCATCTGTTTGGTCGTTGTTTTTATTTTTTTGACTAATAAGGAAATCATGAATTATTCCTCGCATTAATAAGATGGCATTGAGTATAAAGACATGCTGCAAATTTGACCAGAGAGCCAAATTACTTCATGCTCCACCACCTTGTGTAAATCTCTACAGGGAAGTGATGAGCGAATCCCCTCCTGATTCCAAACCTATTTTTCTTACTCCTGGGCATAATGCGGGAGACTTAGTGGAATCCCCAAAATGGAAGCTTCTACAGGAAACACCAGGACTTGTAGAAGTGGATGCACATCTACCTGAGCACTTACTAAATCCCCGTAATCAGCTGTTTGGAGGATTTCACGGCACTTACGTTGATATGATTTCCCTCTATACGGCGCGAACTTTATTTACTGAACAAAATCAATTTAAGTGGTCGAGTACTGTCAATATGCGCATCGATTACTTCGCGCCTGTACTGGGGCCAAGGTTTCTGCTTAAAGGCGAAGTGATAAATGATGGGCGTACTACTTGTTCAGTAGCTACAACCTTTACTGACTATGAGGGCAACAAACTTGTTTACGCCATTACCACTTTAAAAAAGGGTCAATAGCAAACAAAAAACCCGATCACTCGAAAGCAATCGGGTTTTATGGATTTGTGAAAGATCACATGGAGTAACCTTTTTCGTCGTGATCAGTAATGTCACAACCCATCTGCTCCTGTTCATCAGTTACCCGAATTCCAGAAGTAATAGCACCAACAACTTTAACTAATATAAAAGTCGCAATCGCTGTGTAGATTCCAGTTGCAAGAATGCCCGTTACTTGCACACCAACCTGAGAACCAATAGTCATGCCTTCGCTTAAACCGTTGCCGCTAAAGATTCCAAGATTTGCTGAAACCATAATACCAGCGAGGAAGGTACCGACCATACCGCCGACACCATGCACTGGAAATACGTCAAGAGAGTCATCTATCTTCATGCGCTGCTTAAGGTAAGTGGTAGCGTAGTAACAAATTACTCCGCCGGCGAGGCCTACTACTAATGCGCCAGCGGGCCCAACGGAACCAGAAGCTGGCGTAATGGTGGCGAGGCCAGCAACCATTCCTGTAATCGCTCCAAGGCCACTTGGCTTACCAAACTTAATCCATTCGATAACCATCCAGCTTAGTGCGCCAGTTGCAGCAGAGATGTGAGTTACGAATAAAGCCATACCCGCTGCGCCATCGGCAGCTAGAGCGGATCCGGCATTAAAGCCAAACCATCCCACCCAGAGCATTGCTGCACCGGTAAAGCTCATGGTTAGATTATGCGGAAGAGATGCGGATTGTAAAAAGTCTTTGCGTTGCCCAATCATGAGTGCAAGCACAAGGGCTGCTACACCGGCAGTAATGTGCACGACAGTTCCGCCAGCGAAATCAATTAGACCCATTTGGCCCAACCAGCCGCCACCCCAGACCCAATTAGCAATTGGAAAGTAAACCACTAATGTCCACAGAATGCTGAAAAGCAACATAGACGAGAATTTAATCCTTTCCACAAATGCGCCAACTATCAATGCTGGAGTAATGATGGCAAATGTCATCTGGAATCCAGCAAAAGTTGTTTCAGGAATAGTTCCGGATACAGAATTGATATCGATGCCACTGAAGAACATTCGGCTTAATCCACCCCAGTAGGGGGACTCCGAAGGACCGAAGGCGATGCTATATCCGACCACTAACCATAGTATGGAAATTGCTACAGCAATCGAAAAGCACTGCATGAGAACAGACAATACATTCTTCGTTCTCACCAGACCGCCATAGAATAATGAAAGCCCCGGTAATGTCATGAACAACACTAGCGCTGTGGAAGTCAGAATCCAGGCGGTATCAGCACCATTGATATCTTGAGCAGAGGCGACTGTAGGTACGAAAATAAGCGCACCGGCCAACAAGAATTTGTTTTTAAATATTTTCTTTAGCATTTTCTTCTTCATCCCCTATAAGGCGTCGTTGCCGGTTTCACCGGTTCTGATACGAATGGATTGTTCTAAATTGGTGACGAAAATCTTGCCGTCTCCAATCTGACCTGTGCCTGCAGCCTTGCAGATCGCCTCAATAGCCCGATCCACTAAATCATCGGGTACGGCTATTTCCATTTTTGATTTTGGAAGGAAGTCGATGACGTATTCGGCGCCGCGATAGAGTTCGGTGTGGCCTTTCTGTCTTCCAAATCCTTTTACTTCTGTGAGTGTTACACCGCTAACCCCGATTTCTGAGAGTGCTTCGCGGACATCATCCGCTTTAAAGGGCTTTACGATTGCGGTAATTAGTTTCATTGTTGTTCTCCTGCATTATTTTGGTGCGTTTTTGTTGGCGATGATTCGTTTCGGTGCAACGAAATGCTAAAGGTTCAGCACCAGCCAGCGCGCGTTCGGGTCGCCAACTTGGGTACTGCAATGCCCGAAAACTTCACCACGCCTTAATCTCTGCACCAATCCGGTCTCAAATGTTCAAAAAATACTGTTGTGGACGTAATTGGTGCACAAAACTGATCTTTTATGAGCAAGAATCAAACCAAGTTTGTCTATAAATAAACAGAGTTAGAAAAAAGAGGAGTAATCACTCAAGGGGAGAGGTGAGTGATTACCCTCTAGTGGGGAGGGATTGCTTGTATAGCTGCATGCTGCTGAATTTCTCGAACTGGTTAAATCGGCGGAATCCCGACTAGCGGTCTCATAGAGATGCAGACAGATATATCGAAGATCATCAGGCTGAAGAAATTATCCTAAAATTGAGCCAAACCCAGCCCAAGCCGCGAATAACGGTGCCGACGATTAGCGCTATACGACGCCCAAACTAAACCAAGCCACTTCGACATGATGCCCGCAAAAAAAATGAGAAGGTGCCTCGAGGACCAAAATATTCGTTACGACCACTATCTGCAGATAAAAAATCTCCGAGGGAACAATAATCATGGAGCATCGGAATAATGCTAAACCAAAAATTACATTAATATTGTTGTACAATTTTTTTGGAACAATAGCCCCCAGTTACCCGCAGTCATATACGAGTAGATAAATTTCTTACTGTAAAAAAAGACCTCTAGGCTTTTGGGCTTAGAGGTCTTTTCTTTAAGACTTTGGTTTTTTGACTATCTGTCAGAAAATCACTCCAAGTAGGTCTCCCAAATTTTTACCACGCAAGCACAGAACAGGTGACCGAAATAGACCCTGCTCGATGGCATAGTTATTAACAGATAAAGAGTGTTCATCGTCTTCAAAAAAGATAAAGTTTTGAGAGCGCGGATATTAAACTCATTAATTGCTTAGTCAAGCACAACGTGCATTCATTAGTGCTCTTCATTTGCTTTTAAATGTTCCTCATCTTTCACTAAGTATTCGAAAGATTCGCGTTTCTTTCCCCACATCGTTGCCAGAATAGAGCCGCTTATATTGTGCCATACACTAAACAATGCGCCTGGTAGTGCTGCAGTAGCGGAAAAGTACTGTAAAGCTAGAGCTACACCAAGTCCGGAGTTCTGCATTCCGACCTCAATGGCGATTGTCTGGCTTTGTTTAATATTGAATCCACACAGGCGGCTTACGAAGAATCCTCCAGCTAAACCGAGTGTGTTGTGCAGAACAACCGCAGCTAATGTTAGCACTCCGATATCGAGTAAACGTACAGAGTTTAGTCCAACAACAATTGCAATTATTAACAAAATAAAAACGATGGAAAGAGACGGTAAAAATATTTCAATCTTTGAAACTTGAGGGTGTGCTAAATGCTTTATCAGCATCCCAGCGAATACTGGCAAGAAAACCATCTGTAAGATGCTTATTAACATGCCCAAAGAATTTACACTTACTGTCTCTGATAAATAGAATGTGCATAGAAATGGTGTTGCGAATACTCCAACTAAAGTTGAAGTCATTGTCATTGATATCGAAAGTGCAACATCACCTTTTGCTAGATAACTGATTACATTTGATGCTGTTCCTCCGGCGCAACTTCCAACTAGAACCATGCCAACAGTTAATTGGGTTGACAGTTGCAACATTCCTGACAAAGTGAGCGCAAGTATTGGCATGAGTATAAATTGCAGGAGCACGCCAATAATGACAGCTCGTGGATCTTTGGTTATTCGGGAAAAATCTTCTTTGTTTAACGTTAGCCCCATCATGAACATTATGCCTGCTAACAAAGGTACGATGGCTGCCTCCAGTGAGCTAAACGGTTCGTTGAACACGAAGGCGGCTATGGAGAGCAATATGGCCCATAGTGGAAAGAATTGGTTAAAAAATGCCATAAATTGAATGTAGTTATTCAAATCAAACCAATGAGTATGGTTTATTCATCGTTATCCGGAGTTTTTCCTTAAATTCAGTTTGCGTTTAATTTCGTGCAACTTAGATTGAGCCAGAATTCATAATTTAGCGGCTGTAACTTTCTTGCGAATTATGTGTCTCAGGCTGACCTTATTAAGGAATCTGCAAGGGGAATAACTTTCGGACATCTTTTGTATTAATCGCGGTTAATAGCAAATGATCAAGAAAGCACTTCTTTTAGGTTACCATTTAGCTCTTCTTAGATAGAGGAAGACTGGTTTTAGTTCGACCTTATTAATTTTTGCGCAGTTGGCCCTTGGTATTATGGCGTAACATATCAATTAGAGCGATTTTCAGGCACGAAAAGAGACAGAATAATAACTTTAAACCTATGATTTTCCGACAAAAAACCGCGATTTTCTGCGAAATTAAAGCTGTTCGATATTGCAAAATTCAAATACTGCAACCTCTTTGCCCATTTCCCTTCTTTCTAATATTCTTCTGACTGTTTAGCAGATGCTTTAAGCTACATAGAATCCAAGCGCGTAGGACGGGAGAGAATAATGAGAAAAATTTTAAAGTCTTCAATTTGTGTACTTCTTTTATTTACAAGCTGGAATGGATTTGCAGCTGCGGAGTGCGATGCGGACGGGGATGTCCAATTTCTTTGTGGGCCAGTAAGTCCTGAGGATCTTGCTCAGGTCCCTGATTCGCCTTGGGTTGTTGCTTCAGGTATGGAGGATGAAGGCTATCTGTATTTCACTAATAGTGATGATCTTAGCACCATTGTGGCCTACCCGGCGGCCAATGCCGGTCATGAGTTGAATGATCGTTTTGCAGATTGCCCTGGGCCACTCACTTCTGGTTTTCGCCCCCATGGAGTAAATCTGGTTCGTGGTGGAAATGGAATCCATACATTATTAGTGGTACGCCATGGCGACAGAGAGTCCATCGAAGTTTTTGAGATCGAGGAAACTACATCTACTCCTGAGCTAACCTGGATCGGCTGTGTCATGGCTCCGGATGGCATTGTCTTTAATTCTGTAGTTGCTACTCCTGAGCGAGGCATGGCAGCGACCCATATGAATCTACCTATGGGTGCTGTTTACGAATGGCAGCCCGGCGCAGAATGGGAACAAGTGCCAGGAAGTGTAAGTGCAGGGCCAAATGGTATAGAGATCTCACCCGATGGCAAATGGTTTTACATCGGAGGTTGGGGAACGCGATCCATAATTAAGTTGTCTCGTGGACAGAGTGAAGTCATAGTGAATTCTGTAGACCTTCCCCATCACGTGGATAACGTTCGCTGGTCTACCGATGGTTCGCTTTTGGCAGCGGGACATGTTGGCCCCGAAATGAGTTCTATAATTACTTGTCTCTCGCAACAACAGTGTGATGGAGTATCTACTCGTGTAACACGAGTGGACGTCAATAATTTAACTGCAAGAGAAATAATTAACTATCCCTCAAATCCACAATTCCTGCTTGGGACTGTTGCAATCGAAATAGGTAATGAAGTGTGGGTAGGAGGAATCGCCGGAAGTAATCGTATTGCCCGCTTTGAGTATAGGTGAGTTATACCGGAGTAGAATCTCATGTCTATTGACAAGGAAGCATCCAGGGAAGAAATGGTTTTGGCGATCGTCTCTAAATATAAAGAGATACCTGGCCCGCTGTTAGTTGTTTTACATGAAATCCAGCAGGAATTAGGATTTATTCCGCCAGAATTTATTCCTGGCATTGCGGAAGGTCTTAATCTTTCTCGCGCTGAGATCCATGGTGTCATTAGTTTCTACCATTTCTTCCGTTCAACTCCCGCCGGTCGCTACACCATACAATTATGTCGAGCTGAATCTTGTCAGGCCATGGGGAGTCGAGAATTGGAGCGGCATGCCAAGAAGTCTTTAGAAATTGATTTTCATCAAACCACAGCGGACGGACAAATTACTCTCGAACCGGTTTATTGCCTGGGTAATTGTGCTTGTTCGCCAGCTATACGAGTTGGTGACGCCATTCATGCTCATGTCGGTGCAGAATCATTTGATGCAATAGTTAATGAATTGATTTCTGAAAAGGTCGAGGTGAAAAACTGATGGCTAACATCAAAGTCTATGTGCCTCGTGATACTACTGCTTGCTCATTAGGTGCAGATTCAGTCGCTGTAAGTTTGCAGCATTACTTCAGTAATAACGACATTGACTGCGAAGTTGTTAGAAGCGGCTCCCGTGGTCTCTACTGGTTAGAGCCACTGATAGAAATTGAGACTGATTCGGGACGCATCGCATACGGCCCAATAGGTCCCAACATAATCGATGAATTTATCGCCGCAAAATTTTGGAGGATAAACAAGGAGCATTGGAGTTACCTTGGTGTTGTGGATGAAATTCCTTATTTACAGAAACAACAGCGAGTTACTTTTGCCAGAGTCGGTGTAATTGATCCCCTTTCATTGAGTGACTATGAAAACCATTTTGGTTTTTCCGGATTAAAGCAAGCACTTGATATGTCAAGCCAGGAAATCGTTTCCCAGATAAAAGATTCAGGTTTGCGTGGGAGAGGTGGAGCCGCTTTTCCTACCGGAATTAAATGGCAAACCGTATTGGATACAAAGTCAGTTCAGAAGTATGTGGTTTGTAATGCCGATGAAGGAGACTCCGGTACTTATTCTGACCGTATGCTTATGGAAAGCGATCCGTTGTGTTTAATTGAAGGAATGACCATTGCAGGAATCGCAGTTGGTGCAGACAAAGGATATATCTATTTAAGAGATGAGTATCCCCTTGCGTTTTCTGTGTTAGAAGAAGCCATTGTGCTGGCAAGAAATAGTAATTTTCTGGGCGAAAATATTTTAGACAGCGGCAAGAACTTTGATCTCGAAATTCGACTAGGTGCTGGCGCTTATATCTGCGGTGAAGAAACTTCGATGTTAGAGAGTTTGGAAGGGAAGCGGGGTGAAGTTCGTCCCAAACCACCGTTGCCTGCGATCAAAGGCTTATTTGGTAAGCCTACTGTAATTAATAACGTAATTTCTCTAGCTTCGGTTGCAGCTATTATTGTCAATGGCGCCTCATCTTATCAGAACTATGGCGTCAATCGGTCCCGCGGCACACTGCCATTCCAACTATCGGGCAATATTAAATACGCCGGCCTAGTGGAGATTCCATTCGGTGCAACACTCAAAGATTTGCTTTACGAGTATGGTGGAGGCTCACGCAGTGGCAGACCGCTAAAAGCAGTACAAGTAGGCGGCCCTTTAGGTGCTTACTTACCAGAAAGTCAGTGGGATACGCCTTTGGATTATGAAGCCTTTGCTTCCATTGGTGGCATGCTTGGCCACGGTGGCATCGTTGCTTTCGATGATACTGTGGATATGTGCGCGCAGGCTCGGTTCTCCATGGAGTTCTGTGCCATTGAATCCTGCGGCAAATGCACTCCCTGCCGCATCGGCTCGGTGCGGGGAGTTGAGGTTATTGATCGAATTAAAGCAGGAGAAAATTCTGTTAAAAACAAGGAATTACTGTTGGAACTTTGCGATACAATGGTGACGGGCTCTCTCTGTGCCATGGGTGGTTTAACTCCATATCCCGTGCGCAGTGCGCTGGAGTATTTTGCCGAAGATTTCGAGTCGGGTAGTTAAAGGTACTTATACGCATGTTGCAGTATTACGACCCAAACAAGAACTCACAACCAGGACAGGTCATTGACCCTCGCAGGGACTATGGGACGCCAGCGATTCCTATTGATGCTGATGAGACGGTTCAGTTAATCACCTTATCTATCGACGGCCAAGAAGTGAAAATGCCTGAAGGCACTTCCATCATGCGAGCAGCAGCTCATCTCGATATTAATATTCCTCGATTATGTGCTACCGATTCACTGCAGGCATTTGGTTCTTGCCGAATATGTTTGGTGCAGATTGAAGGTCGCAAAGGATTCCCCGCTTCATGCACGACTCAGGTTGAAGAGGGGATGATAGTGCGAACGCAATCCCAGGAGACAGCCAAACTGCGGCGCAATATTATGGAGTTGTATATCTCTGATCATCCCTTGGACTGTTTAACCTGTGCAGCCAATGGGGATTGTCAATTGCAGGACATGGCCGGAACAGTGGGTTTAAGGGAAGTACGCTATGGTTATCATGGTGAAAATCATCTCGATGCAGTAAAAGATGAAAGTCATTCTTATTTCACTTTTGACCCAGCCAAATGCATCGTCTGTTCTCGCTGTGTGCGAGCCTGTGAAGAAGTACAGGGAACTTTTGCTTTAACGATTGATGGTCGTGGTTTCGAATCGAAAGTTTCCGCAGGCCAGAATGAAGCCTTCATGGATTCAGAATGTGTGTCATGTGGCGCTTGCGTACAGGCCTGTCCGACGGCCACATTGATGGAGAACTCCGTCATCGAAAACGGTTTACCAGAACATGATGTTGTAACTACTTGCGCTTATTGTGGAGTAGGTTGTGCATTTAAGGCAGAAGTGAGGGGTGATCAAGTCGTCAGAATGGTGCCTTTTAAAGGTGGTAAAGCTAATCGTGGTCACTCTTGTGTTAAAGGCCGCTTTGCGTTTGGTTATTCAACCCACAAAGATCGTATTACTAAACCCATGATCCGCAACAATATCGATGAACCCTGGCAACAGGCAAGTTGGGAAGAGGCGGTTGAGTTTGCTGCAAATAAAATAAAAACAATACAAAAAGAATATGGTAGTGATTCCGTTGGTGGGATTACTTCATCACGCTGCACTAACGAAGAAACTTATCTGGTACAAAAATTAGTTCGAGCTGCTTTTGGCAATAACAACGTCGATACCTGCGCCCGGGTCTGTCACTCCCCAACAGGCTATGGTTTAAAAACTACCCTGGGTGAATCTGCGGGAACGCAAACCTTTGATTCAATCGAAAAGTCAGACGTCATTATCGTAATTGGCGCAAACCCAACCGACGCCCATCCAGTGTTCGCTTCGCGCATGAAACGGCGTTTGCGGGAAGGTGCGAAGCTAATTGTCGCTGATCCGCGTCGGATAGATCTAGTTAAGAGCCCTCACATTAATAGTGAACATCACTTAAATCTTTTACCTGGAACTAATGTCGCGCTTTTAAATGCTTTAGCTCATGTCATTGTCCGTGAGGGTTTAGAAGACAAGGAATTTATTGAATTACGCTGTGAAGATGACGCATTTCTTCACTGGAAAGAATTTATCAGCGATCCGAAAAATTCGCCGGAGGCGATGGCCCAAGTCACCGGAGTGCCGGCAGAGCGCATTATTGCGGCGGCAAAACTCTATGGAAGAGCACGTAACGGCGCAATCTATTACGGTCTTGGCGTAACCGAACATAGCCAAGGATCTACTGCAGTAATGGCAATCGCAAATCTTGCCATGCTTACAGGCAATATTGGTCGTGAAGGTGTTGGAGTAAATCCATTGCGGGGGCAGAATAACGTGCAAGGCGCCTGTGATATGGGATCGTTTCCGCATGAGTTGCCAGGTTATCGCCATGTGTCAATCGATAGTGTGCGCGAACCTTTTGAAAAATTATGGGGAGTAACCATTAAGAATGAGCCCGGACTGCGAATCCCGAATATGTTTGATGCGGCGATTGCTGGAAGATTTAAAGGGCTGTATTGCCAGGGTGAAGATCTAGCGCAATCAGATCCTAACACCCAACATGTGGTAGATGCGTTGAGGAATCTGGATTGCTTAATTGTTCAAGATATCTTTCTAAACGAAACTGCAAAATTCGCTCATGTGTTTTTACCAGGCGCTTCTTTTCTAGAAAAAGACGGCACGTTTACTAATGCCGAGCGACGGATATCGCCTGTACGCAAAGTAATGGCGCCTTTAAGCGGGAAAGCGGACTGGGAAGTAACTATGGTGCTCTCCAAAGCATTGGGTTTTGAAATGAATTACCAGCACCCGTCGGAAATCATGGATGAGATAGCTCAGCTAACCCCTACCTTTGAGGGCGTGAGCTATCAGCGACTCGACGAAGAAGGCTCTATACAGTGGCCGTGTAACGATGCGTCACCTTATGGCACGCCCATAATGCATGTTGAAGAATTTGTTCGGGGTGAGGGTTTCTTTGCGGTTACCGAATATGTGGCTACTGATGAGAAAGTCACGAAACGTTTTCCATTGTTAATGACGACTGGAAGAGTTTTATCTCAATATAACGTTGGAGCGCAAACCCGTCGTACCGTTAATATGGAATGGCACAGTGAAGATGTTCTCGAGATCCATCCTCATGATGCAGAGTATCGTGGTATCGATCATGGCGATATGTTGCAAGTCTCCAGTCGTGCTGGTGACACTATGTTGCGTGCTGACATAACAGAAAGAGTTCAACCGGGCGTTGTCTACACGACCTTCCAT
>MDTE01105053.1_pt1 | contig 14854 bp, 14 predicted proteins | sample 811231 | NCBI WGS metagenome assembly MDTE01 (sample SAMN05326651, study PRJNA326480) | marine metagenome | isolation source: seawater | place: Indian Ocean: Red Sea | collected 2010 | reverse complement strand
TTTTTATTTTAGTGTCATTCCAGTAAATGACCCTCCAGCAGATTTTGTCTTAATAAGTCCAGAAAATGAATCTATCGTTTATGACTTGACCCCAACACTACATTGGGATATTCCAATAGATCCTGACGATAGATCGCGAAACATTGTATCCTATGATATTTATCTTGATACCGATTTTACACTTCCGGATTCAAATTCATCGACAACCAATAGCTATACTGTAGAGACGAATTTAATTGAAGATATGGTGTACTATTGGACTGTCGTTGCTATTGATGATGAAGGTGCTAGAACGATATCACCCACCTGGACATTTACAACCTATAGTCAAAACTCACCCCCAAGTGCTTTTGTTTTAATTGAGCCTGAGAATAATTCAACATTAAATATTTTTAATCCACCATTTTGCTGGGAGGAATCTTTTGATTCAGATTATGGAAGTACAATATCTTATAAAATTTTTCTTGGGGAAAATCTTGATAGTATGAATGTTATATATCAAGGTCCATACTTGGAATCTTGCTTTAATGAAACGATGGGCCTGGTTAATGATAACACTACTTACTTTTGGAAGGTTGAAGCAGAAAACAATGTTGGTGCTACATTATCTGATTTATACTCATTTAACATAAATATGGAAAATGATCCTCCATCAGTTTCAACTTTGATTACACCATTAAGTAATAGTATACAAACAAATTTAACACCAAACTTTTATTGGGCTGAAGCTGATGATCCAGATCCGATGGATCATGTGTCTTACACAATGCGATGGTGGCGTATGGGTATATCTACTACAATGTATTCTATTGATACAGATAGTAATGGCTACACCCCGCAGGAAAGCCTAGCTGATAACTCTAATTTTTTATGGAATGTTGTTGCAGCTGATATGCACGGATTAGAATCAAGTTCAGACTCGTTATACTTTTATACTGATAGTTTTCCAGAACCCCCTACGTTTTTCTATACTCTCAGACCATATGATGGATCAGAAGGACTTCCAACTTCTGTAGAGTTTGTGTGGACCAATAGTTTCGATCCAGATCCCTTAGATCAAGTGAATTATCAGCTTGTGTATGCATTAGATTGGGAAGACAGTAGCTCATACAACTATAGTGAATTAATTCAAGATACATCAATTGTAATGGAGTTAGTCGATAATATGGAGTATCAATGGAAAGTTTTAGCAATTGATAATGACGGTTATATAGTTGGAAGTAATAATGATACTCCCAACAGTTTGGTTGTTGGTTCGCTATCAATAGAAAGTGAGAATATCCCATCAACCTTTACATTACATCAAAACTATCCTAACCCATTCAATCCAATTACAACTGTTAGATATGAGCTTCCTGAAGATTCATTTACAAATATCACAGTATATGATATGCTTGGCAATGTGGTTAATAATCTAGTTAACACCAATCAATCCCTTGGCTACAAATCAATCCAATGGAATGCCACTAATAATCAAGGTGAACCAGTATCTGCAGGAGTTTATCTCTATAAGATTCAGGCAGGTGATTTTGTTGATACGAAGAAAATGATTCTTCTCAAATGAATAAACACCTCACATTGTTATTCATTGGATTTACTCTTTGGAGTTGCACAAATGATGGTATTACAGTTGATAAAGAGTGGAGTAAAAATGGTGATATCGAGAATGAAGATGCTCTAACTATCCTTCACAATGGAATTACTAGAGAGTATGTATTGTATGTCCCAGAAATTTATTCTGATAATGTTTCTGTTCCATTATTAATAAATTTTCATGGAGGTGGTGGTACAGCAACTGGTCAAATGTATGTAGCAGATATGCGTCCTATAGCAGATACTGCAAATTTTATTTTAGTGTATCCACAAGGTCTACAACTTGGCGATGGTGGTTCTACTCATTGGAACTCAATGTCAATATCTGATAGCAATAAAAGTAGTGTTGATGATTTTGGGTTTATTGATATGTTAATTGATGATTTATTATTGACGTACAACATCGATTCAACAAGGATTTATGCTACAGGATTCTCAAACGGTGCTGATATGTCTTTCACTTTAGGTTGCTATCTTCAAAACAAGATTGCAGCTATTGCTCCGGTTTCAGGATTAATGGTACATAACCCATCTGCTAGCTGTACCCTCTCTGTTCCAATTGGTGCAATGATAATTCATGGAACATCTGACAACTCTCGACCAATCGATGGTATTGAAGGTTATTATGCATCAATTAATGAAACTATTGAATTTTTGGCTAGCCAAAATGGTATGCTCTTAAACCCTAGTGTGACAAACTATATATCTGATGGACTTACAATAGAATTATACTCATACCCTAACCAAGAGAATAAAATCTATTTAGAGTATTATAAGGTCATTGATGGAGATCATTATTGGCTTAATATCGGCAGAAATGGGCTGGAGACAAATCAAATGATATGGAACTTTTTATCGCGTTTTAGCTCGAACACATAAAATAATAGTCAGGTGATAAAAATCTGTTTTCTCCACAAAGTATTTAAAATATAATCCAATAACTTAACTTGATTCAGCCCACCTATTGATTCAAATCCCAAACAGTTAAATAATTTACCAAATATCATCTATTATACATTTAAATCCTTTTATGTTTTTAATTTAATAATTGCAAAACTATTACAATCATTTAGACCTAATGTATCGTAAATATACATTATGCCTTTAATTTTTTTATTATCCTTGTTAAAAAATGATTTGGATTATTTTTTGTATTAGTGACTGAGATGGTTATCAAAGGATTAAATATGAAGAACTAGAAAGGTGGATTCACACTTACTGAATTAATTATAGTAACAATAATTTTGTGCATACTTGCGGGCGTTGCAATCCCTAAATATATGTCAACTGTTACGAAATTTGAAGAAACAGCAGAGGATGCTGTTATAGCAACCATAAAATCAGGATTGGAAAATGTTGCTTCGAATTCAATGATGGAAAATCGACGTAGGATTTAGTCCCGGAACCCGTTTAAAAATGTTAAAATAAATGGTTATGTTGGCGAACAACGAAGCCCATGGCAGATCAATATTAATGAATGGTCATATTTTGTTTTTAAAGAGTACTTCAATAAACAGCAGAATAGAAATATTACCTGGAGAAGTATTGTACATAGGGGAGGAGATAATTCAGTTTGGTATTGGAGATATATTAATAAAGACCGAAGTGATGAACAAGGAGATGACACTGGTGAAATGTCTTAAAGATTATTAGTTGATGAAAATACTAACGAAATCCCCTACCCTGTCAATTGAAACATACCTAAGTACTTTTTAAGAAGAAAAGAGCACTTAATATAAAATTTATTAACATTATTCTTTGTGCAACAATTGAAATCACTATTTAGGTGATTTTTGTAGTTTAGATTAGCATAAGAAGGATGCAAGTGTTGATAAGTATAATTCTAGATCTTTTCTATTTTTTACTATTTAAAAAATAATCAATTGCTTTTAAATAGCCTTTTTTCCCATCGCCAATAATTGTAAGAACACAATCTTCTTCAATTACAGATATTTTTCGAAAGTTTTCTCTTTGTTTGATATTTGTAAGATGAAATTCAATCACGGGAGTATTTATAGACCTAACAGCATCTTTTAATGAATACGAATAATGAGTTAAGGCTCCTGGATTTAGTACTATACCATCATAAATAGAATCTCTTTCATGCAGAGTGTCGATAAGTATGCCCTCATGATTTGACTGAAACCAATCACATTTTACTTTTTCGCTGAATGCCTGATTATTCAACCAGTTTTCAATATCTTTTAACGTTTCATTCCCATATAATTCAACTTCTCGTTTTCCTAGAAGATTAAGGTTGGGACCATTTATGACTAGAATCTTCATTTCAAAATCTCTAGTGAATCCTCGATAAGGTTTTGGGGTACTGATGAAACTATCTTTGTTTTTCCAATATCACTAAGCAAAACAAATTTAATCTTTCCTTTTTTACTCTTTTTATCACTTTTTATCTTTTTCACTATTTCTTTTTCATTTATATCTGAAGTATCAGGAAGATTCAATTTTTCTAATGTATTGAATAGCTTATTCTTTGCATTCAAAGACAAAAGTCTTTTTCTATTTGAAATAAACCCTGCACACTTCATTCCTAAAGCTACTGCTTCACCATGTTTAATTCTCTCATAGCCATAGTATGATTCTATTGCATGTCCTATCGTATGACCAAAATTTAATATTGTTCTCAATCCCTTTTCCTTCTCATCTTTTGAAACAATGACAGACTTAATTTTTACTGCATCAATAATGGCTTTTTCAAATGGAAAAGAACTAGGATTATCTAACCATACAGAAATTTGATCGAATAAATTTTTATCCCATACAGCCCCATACTTTATCATTTCGCCGAAACCGGAATTGACTTCTTTTTTATCAAGTGAGTTCAAGAAGTTTGGATCGATAAAAACTGATTTAGGCTGATAAATGGTTCCAATAATATTTTTTCCTTCATTTGCGTTTACTGCAGTTTTACCTCCAATCGAAGAATCAATCATTGCTAGGAATGTTGTTGGTATTTGAAAATATTCTATTCCTCTCATGTAAGTAGATGCAACAAAACCTGATAAATCTCCAACTGCACCTCCGCCTAAGGTTATAATAGAACTATAACGATCACATCCAATAGATAACATTTTTAAGCAGATGCGTTCAAATTCTTTAATGGACTTTATACTTTCTCCATCAGGTAAAATAATTGTACTTATATCAAAGTTTAATAAAGTCAAATTTTGAACTAGACCTTTTCCATATAGGCACATGAGTTTTTCTTGAGTTATAAGTACCCATTTCTGGCCTCCATTAAATACATTTAAAATTTTTGGGATCTTATTCAATAATCCAGATTCAATGGATATGTCATAGGATCTATCTTTAAGTGCAACCTTAATCTTTTTCACTAATTACTTTCCTAAGTTCGTTTGCAACTTGTTGAACACTTTTATTATCTGTATTTACTATAAGATCTGCAGTATCATAGTAGTCCTTTTTCCTTTTTTTCCATATGATTCTTAGGCTCTCTTTGATACTTTTATTATCAAGTAATGGTCTAGTATTTGTTTTTGCTAACCTTTTTTCAATTTCATGTAGAGATGCTGTTAACAAAATAACTTTTCCATTCTTTTTTAAAAAGTCTCTATTACTACTTGACAATACAACACCTCCTCCGCAAGAAATTATAGATTTAGAAAAAGATTTAAGTAATTTTGATTCAAATGATCTAAAACTACTTTCGCCCCTTTCTTCAAAAAAGTTTACAACAGTAAGTCCAGAAGCTTTTTCAATCTCATAGTCTAGGTCAATAAATGATTTATTAGTTAAGCTTGATAACATTTCCCCTGCGGTAGTTTTACCAACTCCCATCAATCCAATTAAATAAATAGTATTCAATATTTTCCTGATGCTTTAATATGGTTATTTAGTTGTCGGATCGAGTCACCACCAAATTTTTCTAACAATGCATCTGCAAGTGATAGAGCGAGCATGCTTTCTGCTATAATTGAAGCTGCAGGTACAGCACACGAATCAGTTCGCTCCTTGTGAGCTAACTTTTCTTCCTTAGTCATAATATCAATTGATTTTAATGGCTTTATTAAAGTGGGTATAGGTTTCATTGCAACTTTTAAAATAATTGGTTGTCCATTGCTCATACCACCTTCAATACCACCGGCATTATTAGAGTGCCTAATGAAATGATTTTCTTTTAAACCAATTTCGTCATGAATTTCACTTCCATATTTTTCAGCACCTTTCATGCCTCCACCAATTTCTATTCCTTTATAGGCATTAACACTCATTATAAGCGCAGTAATTCTTGCTTGTAATTTTAAATCCCACTGCGTGTAAGAACCTAATCCATATGGTAATCCTGTCGCAAAAATCTCAAAAATTCCTCCAACAGAATCTCCAGATTTTTTTGCATTATCGATAATTTTTATCATTTTTTCTTCAACAGATTTATTTAAACATCTCACAGGCGATAAATCTGCTTTTTTACTTAAATCTAAAACATCCAACTTTGGATCTATTTTTGATTCATCTTTAATATCGTGAATTTGTATAACTCTACTTCCTATTTTTATGTTTAAAGATTCTAATAATTTTCTACAAACAGTACCCAATGCTACTCTCATAGCAGTTTCTCTAGCACTTGATCTTTCAAGGACATTTCTTATATCATCAAAATCAAACTTTTGGATTCCAGCTAAGTCAGCATGCCCAGGCCTTGGAAGAGTAACCTTTTTAATTTCATTTTTGGGTGCCTCAATTGACATTTTACTTTTCCAATTTTCCCAGTCTTTATTAGTTATCAAAAGTCCAATAGGGGAGCCTAATGTCTTACCGTGCCTAATACCACCCCAAATTTCAGCTTGGTCTTTTTCAATTTTCATTCTGCCACCTCTTCCATATCCTTTCTGTCTGCGAGAAAGTTGTTTATCAATATACTCTTTTGATAATTCTAAACCTGCAGGGATACCATCTAAAATACCTAACAATCCTTTTCCATGAGATTCTCCAGATGTAAGAAACTTTAGTTTTGTTAACATAATTTTTTCCTGATTTTGCTTTTGATTAAGTGTATGTCTACATAATTATTAAGTTTGGAGTTTAGCCAGATTTCAGCTGAGGCGATGCCCTGAAAGATAAACATGTCTAACCCAGAGATTGTTTTTGCACCATTTCCATTACCTAGTTTCATAAAAGCAGACAATGGAGGATTATAGATTAAATCAATAAGGGTTTGATATTGATTAAATATTAATTCTGGAAAATAATTTGAATTTGGCCACATCCCAATAGGTGTACAATTTATGATTATATCAACCTCAGATACTTTTGCATTTATTTCTATTAAATTTGATTCATCATATTCAACGAATGATGTGTTTATATTGAAATTATTTTTTATCCACTCCACTAGGCGCAACCCTCTTTCAGAACTTCTATTAAGGATAAGCATATTCGATATGCTTAACTCCTTAAGAGCATAATCTATTGCCTTAGCAGCACCGCCTGCACCGAATATTAGACAACGTTTTTTTTTAACCTCTATTCCATTAAAGAATAATGACTCTTTAAAACCTAACCAATCTGTATTAAATCCAATGTTATTATAAACACAATTAACAGCACCTATCTGCATTGCTGGATTATCTAACTTTTTTAAATACTTTGTTATTGTAGTTTTGTAAGGAATTGTAACATTATAACCAGCTAGGTTATTCTTTTTAGTAAACTGCTCAAGCATATTGCTTTTTACTTCAAATTTTTTGTAATCGTAATTGTAGTTTATTTGTTCGCATATACTACTATGTAAGGTTGGACTTAGACTATGATCTAAGGGATTACCAATGACCCCAAAATTTTTCATGATGTTAACCTTTTAATATGATCAAAAAAATTAGGATATGAAATTGAAACACATTTAGAATTATCAATTTCTACATGATCATTAGTCAACAGACTAGCAATAGAGAATGCCATCGCAATTCTATGATCATTAAAAGTTTCTACTTTTGTTCCAACTAATTCATTAGGGCCTTCAATAATAAAGCCATCTTGTAATTCTTCGACTTTTACACCCATTTGTTTGAGATTTTTGCATATAGCATTAATTCTATCAGATTCTTTTACCCGCAATTCTTCAGCACCCGTTACTTTTGTGGTGCCAGTTGCCTGCGTGGCTAGAATTGACAAGATAGGTATCTCATCAATTAAAAAGGGGACTTCCTCTGCGTCAATAGTTATACCCCTTAACTGTTTATGAGAAATTTTGACATCACCAATTTTTTCGTTACAGTTATTTCGTAGGTTCTTGAATTGAACAATGGCTCCCATTTTCTCAAGAATTTGAAAATAGTACGTTCTTGTTGAGTTTAGTAACACGGATTTTAGATTAGCTTCTTTACCAGGAAAAAGTGCTGCAACGGAAGCTATGAATGATGAGCTCGAAATATCACCTGGTATTTGAAAATTAATTGGCTGAGGCTGTTCTTGCTGCCCTTCAATTTCTATAAATTCTCCAACCTTAATATTCAAACCCATGTATTTAAGCATTTTTTCTGTATGATCTCTTGAAATTATAGGCTCTTTATAAAAAGTCGTTCCTGATGCACCAATTCCAGCAAGCAGTACTGCAGATTTTACTTGGGCACTTGCAATCGGAGATTCATATTTTATTGATTTTAGATTGCTTTTATATATTTTGATTGGGAGTTTACCATTGTTACTATCAAACTTAAGTCCCATCTTAGATAGTGGTTTTAAAACTCGGTTCATAGGCCTGTTTTGTAAGGATGAGTCACCTGTAAATGTTGCATTTATCCCTTGTCCTGCTAGAAAACCAATTAATAGTCTGGCGGTTGTTCCAGAATTTCCACAATCTAAAGGCTGGCTTGGATCTTTGAGTTTGGAACCATTAATTCTAATCTCTCTTTTGACATTGGAAAATTCTAGACCACATTTAGATAAACAGTTTAATGTGGAAATACAGTCTTTGCCACTAGCATAGTTTTTAATGATTGATTTACCCGAAGCAATTGATGAAAGTATAAAAGCCCTATGCGTGAGTGATTTATCACCATCAAAGTAAAAGGAATTATTTTGGATCATTGTCTAAGATTATCCGATATAAGAAATGCCATTTCGATGGCTTGATTTGCGTTTAATCTTGGATCGCATAGTGTTTGATAACTCTTTGAGAGTTCTAATTCCTCTACATTATCAACACCTCCAATACATTCTGTAACATCTTGTCCTGTCATTTCTAAATGTACTCCACCAAGCGTTGTTCCTTTGCTTTCATGTATAGATATATGCTCTTTTAGTTCGCCAACAATACTTTCAAAAGTTCTGGTTTTGTAATTGTTGTTGGATATTCGAGTATTTCCATGCATAGGGTCGCAAGACCATATCACGTTGAAACCTTCCATGTCTATATTACTGATCATATTGGGTAGATATTTTTCTACGTTCCCATATCCATATCTTGCGATTAAAGTAATTTTACCAGATGCATTATTTGGGTTTAAAACACTTATTATGCTCTTTAAATCATCAATATTAGTTTTTGGACCGCACTTTATCCCAATTGGATTTTCTAAACCTCTACAAAATTCTACGTGAGCACTTCCTTTAAACCTTGTTCTATCCCCAATCCATAAAAAGTGCGCTGAAGTACTGTATACTTGACCAGTCAAATCATCCAATCTAACCATTGATTGTTCATAGGGTAGTAATAAAGCTTCATGGCTAGTATAATATTGTACTTTTCTTAATTGTGGAGAATTATTAGAATTTATACCTAAAGATTCCATAAAGTTTAAGCTGTCTCTTATTTGATTGGCTAACTTCTTATATCGTTCATTTTGTATACCCCCATCGACAAAACCCATATTCCAAGTGTGAACATGTTTAAGATCAGCAAAGCCTCCATCTGCATACGATCGGAGTAAATTTAAAGTTGATGCTGATTGTGAATAAGCTTTTAACATCCTATTTGGATCTGGAGAACGCCCTTCTTTTGAAAAAACATAATCATTAATCATATCCCCGAAGTAACTAGGTAGAACTTCTCCGTTTTTTTCTTCAGTCTGACTTGTTCGAGGTTTTGCAAATTGTCCTGCCATACGACCGAGTTTTACTACTGGTTTATTAAGACCATAGGTAAGAACAATTGCCATTTGAAGGATAATCCTAAAAGTATCTCTAATGTTATTAGCACTAAACTCAGAAAAACTTTCAGCGCAATCTCCCCCTTGCAATAGAAAACTTTTGCCTTCAGCAACATTTTTTAGTTCTCTATTTAACAAATCAATTTCTCCATTGAAAACTAATGGAGGAAACGATTCTAGGGTTTGTAGAACTTGGCTGAGTTTATTTTCATCTTTATAGTTTGGTAGGTGTCTCTTTTCAAAATCCTGCCAACTATCTTTTTCCCATTTTTTCATTTTACTTTTGTTTTTCTTTAAGATTTTTTAAGGCTTTGCTGAATTTTTCCTGCATCAAATTAGTGTATGGATTATAAGACTGTAAATCTGTGTACAATTCCCATGTATCATTGCAGGTTTGTTCCACAATTTTCAGAAGAGCTTCATATCCTTTAGTATCAATTTTAGTAGATCTTATATCGTATTCTTTTAGTAAACGTCCTAAAAAATGTGTAATACCCTGCGTGTTGGAGGCTAGCCTATCATGTTCATCAGATGACATTTTAATTATTTTAATATTTTGCTGTTGAAAAAATCTTTCCCAGTATTGAAATTGATTATAACAATCTCTTGTGTTGCACATGACCATTTTTAGGTCACTACTATACTTGAATGAATCAGGTCCAAACATTGGGTGGGTTGAAATAATACCTGTATTTTTAGGAAGGTAATCCAACATTATAGATTCAGTATATTTTTTTACTGAACAAACATCTATTATTGTCTGATTAGCTTTAATTTTACCTGAAAGATCTTCTATAACCGCTTTGAAATTTCTAATTGGAACTGATATAAATATTACCTCCTCTTTCAATATTGATTCAAAGTCCACGGTTTCAATTTTATGCATACTTTGATTAGGAATTTTATCATATACCTTAACTATATAACCTTTTTGTAGTATAGATGCCAAGGTTTTACCAAACCTACCAAATCCAATTAAACCTACGCTTTTCATAATTATTTTAATTTCTGTTTATATTTGAGAGACTGTATTGTTTTGTTCTAAATCATGATTTTCAATTTTCAGAATGTGCAGATTGTATAAATCTGCAAATATAGCATTTGCTATCATTAAAGAAATACAAATGAGTTTATTTTTTGCGAGCATATATCTAGTACTAAAGCATTCTTACGTTTGAGGAAGATTTATAACATATTATTCCACGATCATTTATTTGTTTATCGGTAACAAATTTTTTTAAAGCCTGCTCACTAAAATTTCCCAGAATTCCTTTTGTAAATATTTTAATCAATTTTACCCTTAAGACTTCTAATATAATTCTGGATTGATAATTTAATTTCTTTTGAAGTACTAAGCTTTTCTATAATTGCAGATCCAACTACTGCTCCATCAGAATGCTTGTTAAACCATTGAACATCCTCTCTTGTTGAAATTCCAAATCCGACAACAAATGGAGTCTGGCTATTTTCTCTTACTCTATTTAAATAATTTTTAAGCTTAGTTTTAGATGATAATTCGTTTCCAGTGATTCCTAGAATACTAACAGCATAAATTAAATCTCCAGCTAATTCTGATATTTTCTTAATCCTTTCTTTAGAGCTATTAGGTGCAACTAGTAATATAGGAGATATTTTTGATGCTTTTGACATATCGCAAAACTCTTTTGCTTCCTCTAAGGGCAAATCTGGAAGAATAATTCCATCAATATCAGATAAAGTGCATTCTTTTATAAAGGACTCCTGACCCATTTTTAGTATTGGGTTATAATATCCCATTAAAGCAATTGGTATGTCGGACTTTTCTCTAATTTGCCTTACTTGGTTAAAAATGATCTCTAAGGTTATTCCATTGTCAAGCGCAATCTGACTAGCTTTCTGAATAATAGGCCCATCTGCTTGAGGATCTGAAAAGGGGATTCCTATTTCAACCATGTCTGCACCACACTCTTCAGCACATAATACTAATTCTACAGTGCTATCTAGTTTTGGGTAACCGGCTGTTATAAAGGGCATTAATTTTTCACTATCTTTTTGAAATAACTTTTTTATTCGATTCATATTTTTATTCCCAATGAATCTGCAACAGTGTTTATATCTTTATCCCCACGACCTGATAAGTTTAAGACAACATTTTCTCCTTTAGTTATATCATTTTTTTCATCCACCAAATAGGCTATTGCATGTGCGGTCTCCAATGCTGGAATAATGCCTTCTTTTTCTGAAAGCCATTTAAAAGCATTTAATGCTTCATTATCGGTTGCTGAAACATATTTGACTCTACCGCTATCAAAAAGTAGGCTGTGTTCTGGCCCAATTCCAGGGTAATCCAAACCTGCAGAAATTGAATGTGGAAGATTAACCTGTCCATCACTATTCTGTAAAAGCAGAGAAGCTGCTCCATGTAAGACACCAAATTGACCTTTAGTGAGTGTTGCTGCATGTTGTCCAGTATTTAATCCCTTACCAGCGGCCTCAACCCCGATAATTTTTACATTATCCGCTAAAAATGGATAGAATAGTCCAAGAGCATTTGACCCGCCACCCACACAAGCGATTAATCTGTCAGGCAAAGGTTTACCAGTTTTTTTGGTAAATTGCTTTTTTGTTTCATAACCAATAACAGATTGAAAATCTCTAACAAGCCTTGGATATGGGTGAGGTCCAACAGAAGACCCAATTACATAAAATGTACTCTCAACATTAGTAACCCAGTCGCGTATAGCCTCATTCGTAGCATCCTTTAAGGTAGCGCTTCCAGATTCAACTGATCTAATTTCTGCTCCCATAAGGTTCATCTTAAACACATTTAGCTTTTGCCTTTTTATATCTTCACTTCCCATATATACGATACAATCAAGGCCAAATTTAGATGCTACGGCAGAGGTTGCTACTCCATGCTGTCCTGCTCCTGTCTCAGCAATTATTCTTTGTTTACCCATTTTCTTCGCAAGCAAAACTTGCCCAATGGCATTATTAATTTTATGCGCCCCAGTGTGATTTAAATCCTCTCTTTTCAACCATACATTGAATCCTAAATCTCCTGATATCTGTTCAGCAAAATACAGTGGCGTTTCTCTACCAGCATAATCTTGTAAATTGGTTTCGAAGTCCCTTTGGAATTTTTTATCCTCTGTACTCTTCATATATTCCGATTCAAGGCTCTGCAATGCAGGGATAAGAGTTTCAGGCACATATTTCCCTCCATATTTTTCAAAATGACCTTTATCATCTGGGAAATTATAATTATTAAAATCTATATTCATTGATTCTCCATTTAAATTGTTACTTTAGATAATTAAACATCAAACAAGTTTTTTCCATAATATTCCTCATTGATGTTTTTTAATTTAGAAAAAAAGAGCTCAATTTTTTTTTTATCCTTTTTTCCAGGATACAATTCTATGCCACTATTGACATCCACCGCTTGAGGTTTAACACAATTAATTGCTTTCTCAATATTATCATGGTTTAAACCTCCTGAAAGGATTATTGAGGGTCCAGAAAAACCCTTTAGTAGTTTCCAATCAAATACTTTTCCTGTACCTCCATAGGAATTTTTTGAAAATGTATCGAACAGGAATGCATCCACTTTATAACTTTCCAATAACTTAAAGTTCATAATATTTGCTACCCTAATTGCTTTGATTACAAAACAATCAAATTTTGAACAAAAATTAGCATCCTCATCACCATGAAGCTGAATAGCATTGAGATTAAGAAAAGAATTAATTTCATTTATTTGGTCTTTTGGTTGATTAACAAACACACCAACCTTAAAGATACTAGATGGTAGATCATCAATGATTTTTTTAGCATGGTTTTCATGAATGAATCTTTTACTTCCCGGAAAAAAAATAAAACCAAGAGCTTTTGCCCCATTTTCAATTGATAATAAAGCATCTTTATAGTTGGTTATCCCGCAAACCTTTGCTGACATCATAAAACGCCTCCAATAAGCTCTTCTAGTGCTTTACCAGGATTGTTATTTCGCATTAACGATGTACCAACCAATACTGCATCATAACCAAGGTTGTTAATATATTTTATGTCTTCGCTAGAACTAATTCCGCTTTCAGCAACTTTTATAGAATTCTTTGGAAGCTCAGTTATCAACTCTTCAAAATGTTTTAGGTTTGTTTCCATAGTTTCTAAGTTTCTACAATTCACACCAACTATTTTAGGATTTAAATCAAAAACTTTCGCCAAGCTTTCTCGGCTATGAAGTTCAACTAAAGGGATAAGATTTAGCTTCCTAGCGAAATTATAAAGATAATTCAGCTGGGAACTTTCTAATATTTCTGAAATAAGTAATAAAGAATCAGCACTATTTATTCCAGATTCTATAATTTGTGCCTTTGAAAGAATAAAGTCCTTTCTAAGTACTGGTATTGATACTTCACTTGCAACTTGTTTTAAAAAGTTAATATCACCATCAAAAAACTTTTTATCGGTTAAGATAGATATTGCAGATGCTCCTGCTGATTCATAATTCTTGGCAATCTTTACCACATCTTTAGGGTCCAATAATTGCCCCATGCTAGGTGACTTGAATTTTATTTCGGCAATAATTGAAATACGATTTGACAGCAAAGATTTCATAAAATCTTTTGGATTGAAAATTGCCTGATCAAATCCAGAATAATTTAATTTCTTTATTTCTAGTTCTTTTTCTGCAATTATTTTTTTTAAGATATTCATTTTGTTATCCTTTTCAAAACTTTCAAGGCTTTTCCACTATCTAGTGATTCATTCGCAAGTATTATCCCCTCTTGAAAGGAGGAGCACTTACCTGCTATAAATATGCCTGCGGCAGCATTTAGAACAGCTATATCCCTTTTGGGTCCTCTGTCACCATTTAATATAGCATGAATTATTTGCGCATTTTCTTTTGGAACACCTCCTAGTAACTCTTGGGATTTAGATTTTTTAATTCCAAAGTCTGAGGGGCTAATTGTTTTTGATTCAATATCAGTGTTATTTAAAAAGAAACTGATATTGGTTTCAGAAGTAGTCGTAATCTCATCTAGTCCATCTAAGCCTGAAAACACCATGGCCTGTTCTAATCCAAGGTTTTTTAATACTTTGGTTTGATTGTAAATTAGTTTTGTATTAAAAATGCCCATTGCCTGATATTT